>Ga0207416_1000802_pt1 | contig 48064 bp, 36 predicted proteins | sample PaiPotPPM11metaG_FD_184107 | JGI IMG/M metagenome (GOLD analysis project Ga0207416, IMG submission 184107) | Iron sulfur acid spring bacterial and archeal communities from Banff, Canada, to study Microbial Dark Matter (Phase II) - Paint Pots PPM... ...
ATCGAACTGTCACAACTCCAACGCACGCTCCTCGAGCTGCTGGGCGTGCCCCTCGAGGCCTACCAATAGGCCTCCAAGGGCCTCGGGAAAATCGCGAAACTCCGCCTCGCGACCTGCGGAATGTCGGGTACTAGTCTCGATCCATCCCTTTATCGTCGCGTCCAGGAAGCTGCCCGCCGGCAGGGCCGCAGTACCAATGCGGTTATCGAAGACGCGTTGACGCGCTTTCTATCGTCGGGGATCACGCCGGTCTCCGTCGTCGAAGAGACAAAAGGGACATATAAGGCTTCGGCCAAGGCCGTTCGTGCAGTCCTGAGTGAATCGCTCTATGGCACTGAATGAAATTGCCTCAGGCAGCGCGACCTTCATCGACGCGAACATCTTCATCTACCACTTCGCCGGGCAATCAGAGCAGTGTTCGTCGTTCTTGGCGCGCGTTGAACGGGCTGACCTGCACGGATTCACGAGTCAGGTCGGGTTGCTGGAAGTTGCGCATCGTCTCATGATGTTGGAGGCGATTGAGCAGGGGGGGTCGCTGAAATCCAGCCCAGCCGCCCGGCTCGCAGGACAACCTCAGGTCGTGAAGCGCCTGTCCAAGTACTACTTCTCCGTCGCAAGCATCGCCCGGATGGGGGTGGAAATCCTTTCCCTGCCGACAGACTTCGTGGCCGCGAGCCAGGAGTTTCGGCAGGCATACGGCCTGTTGGTAAACGATTCACTCGTGCCAATGCACATGCGTCAGGCCGGCCTCTCTGTTTTGGTGTCGGCAGACGAGGCCTTCGATAATCTCCCGGGTATTCGTCGCTTCGCGCCGGCCGATCTTTAAGTAAATCGCTGTTCGGGATGCGTCGCCGGGGACGAAGGTGTGACACCCTATCCGGGCGTCGAAGAGGGGCCTCTTCGCGCCCGTCGTATCGTCAGATTTCATTGGAGACGGCCTGCGCGACGCGCTGGACCCGCGGATGCGCCTGTAAGCCGTGCCAGGCGCCCCCCCGGAGGGAACCGGGCCGGCGCCGGACCAGTAAAAGGAATTAGGTACACGTTGTGGAATCCCGAGAACCACCGTGCCGGCGTTTCCCACGCCGGTGCCAGCGATGCCGCCGGCCGGATCCGACGATTCCGGTACGGCATGTCCAGGGGGGCGACGCGTGGCTGACGCGCTGTTGTCGGTGCGCAACCTGAAGACGTACTTCTATACCGACGAGGGTGTCGTGCGCGCCGTGGACGGACTCTCGTACGATCTCCACCGCGGCGAGGTGCTGGGGGTCGTCGGCGAGTCGGGCTGCGGCAAGAGCGTGCACGCGCTCTCCCTCATGCGGCTCATCCCGATGCCGCCCGGCAAGATCGTCGACGGAGAGATCCGGTTCGAGGGCCGCGACCTCCTCAAGATCTCCGACGAAGAGATGCGGAAGATCCGCGGCAACCGTATGGCGATGATCTTCCAGGAGCCGATGACCTCCCTCAATCCCGTCCTCACGATCGGCGAGCAGATCGCCGAGGCCATCATCCTCCACCAGCGGCTGGATAAGAGAGCGGCGTGGGACCGGGCGGCGGAGATGCTGGACCGCGTCAAGATCCCGCTGGCCAAGCAGCGCGTCAAGGACTACCCGCACCAGTTTTCGGGCGGCATGCGGCAGCGCGTGATGATCGCGATGGCGCTCTCGTGCAACCCGTCGATCCTGATCGCCGACGAACCGACCACCGCGCTCGACGTCACGATCCAGGCGCAGATCCTCGACCTGATGCGGGGACTGCAGCGCGAGTTCGGTATGTCCATCATCTTCATCACGCACAACCTCGGCGTCGTCGCGGAGATGTGCGACAACGTCGTCGTGATGTACGCGGGGCGGCCGATCGAGCACACCGACGTGCGCAGCACCTTCCGCGAACCCAAGCACCCGTACACCTGGGGGCTGCTGCACTCGGTGCCGAAGCTCTACCTCCGGCAGGAGCGGCTGATTCCGATCGAGGGCCAGCCGCCGAGCCTCATCGACCTGCCGCCGGGCTGTGCGTTCGCGCCGCGGTGCCCGTTCGTGATGGACGTCTGTGTGCAGGCGGATCCGCCGGACTTCAATGTCGGGCCGGGCCACACGGCGAAGTGCTACCTCTACTCGGACAAGGCCACGGAGAAAGACCGGCAGGCCGCGGAGAAGGCGGGCCTGGCGGCCTCGACCCGCAGCGGCACGGTGTAGGTCCGGCGCACCTTTAATCGACGCGTTGACGGAGGAGCCATGGCGACGAGCGGGGCGAAGACCGGCGAGATTCTCCTCGAGGTGAAGAACCTCGTCAAGCACTATCCCGTCACCAAGGGCTTCATCTTCCAGCGGCAGGTCGGCGCGGTCAAGGCCGTCGACGGCCTGGACTTCTTCATCCGGAGGGGCGAGACGCTCGGCCTCGTCGGCGAGTCCGGCTGCGGCAAGACGACGACCGGCCGCGTGATCCTGCGGCTGCAGGAGCCGACCTCGGGTGAGGCGATCTTCGAGGGCCGGGACATCTTCAAGCTGCACAAGGAAGAGCTGCGGCGCATGCGCCGCGACATGCAGATCATCTTCCAGGATCCGTACTCGTCGCTCAACCCGCGCATGACCGTCGGCGACATCATCGGCGAGCCGCTCGAGATCCACAACCTCGCCCGCGGCCGCGACAAGATCCGCCGGGTCCAAGAATTGCTCGAAGTCGTCGGCCTGTCACCCTACCACGCCAACCGCTACCCGCACGAGTTCAGCGGCGGCCAGCGCCAGCGCATCGGCATCGCGCGGGCCCTCGCGGTCAACCCCAAGCTCATCATCGCGGACGAGCCGGTCTCGGCGCTCGACGTCAGTATCCAGGCGCAGGTGCTCAACCTGCTGGAATCTCTTCAGAAGGAGTTCGGGCTCACCTACCTGTTCATCGGCCACGACCTCTCGGTCGTGAAGCATATCAGCGACCGCATCGCGGTCATGTACCTCGGCAAGATCGTGGAGATGGCCCCCGCGGACGAGCTGTTCTCGAACCCGCAGCACCCGTACACCGAGGCGCTCCTCTCCGCGGTGCCCATTCCCAATCCGGAGATGCGCCGCGAGCGAATCATTCTACCGGGAGACGTGCCGAGTCCGATCAACCCGCCGGCCGGGTGCCGGTTCCATACCCGGTGTCTCTACGTGCAGCCGAGCTGCCGGGTCGATCCGCCGCCGTTTGAGGACATCGGCGGCGGGCGCGATCACTTCGTCGCCTGTCCGCCGCGGCCGTTCAAGAACCAACGGAGCAAAGTGGCCGTTATTGGAACGACGGAAGCCACGCCGCGGCCGGTGACATCGGGGCAGGCACAGCAGGCCAACCCGTAACGGCCCGCCCGGCTCACCCTCCCGGCCGGCCCATGCCTGTGCAGAGCAACTTTGGGGCAAGTAAATTGCAGTCGATGTGAAGGAGGCGGTGCCGCTGTGAAATTCCGAGGAATCGCGCTCGCACTCGCGCTCATGCTTGTCGTGCTGGGACTCGGCACGGGAGCGCGCGGCGCGGGAGCGCCGGTCAAGAATCCGGATACGTTCGTCAAGCTCACGGCCGGCGATCCTGAGAGCCTCGATCCGGCGTACGCCTACGACACGGCGAGCGAGGAGATCATCTACCCGAACGTCTACGAGACGCTGATCGGGTATGACGGGAGCGTCCTGTCGCGGTACCGGCCGGTGTTGTCGACCACGGTGCCGAGCCTCGCCAACGGCGGCATCAGCACGGACGGCCTCACCTACACCTTCCCGATCCGCAAGGGCGTCAAGTTCCACGACGGGTCCACGGTGACGCCCGACGACGTGCGGTACTCGATGCTGCGGTTCATGCTGCAGGACCGCGACGGCGGGCCGTCGTGGCTGCTCCTGACCCCGCTGCTCGGCAAGGAGAGCACGCGCGAGAAGGACAAGGTCACGGTCAAGTTCGAGGACGCGGCGCGCGCGGTCACGGTGCAGGGCGACAACGTCGTCTTCCACCTGGCGCACCCGTACGGCGCCTTCCTCAGCATCGTCGCGGCCTGGTCGTTCGTGATGCCGAAGGCCTGGGGCGCCGCGCACGGCGACTGGGACGGGCAGGCCGGGACCTGGCAGAAGTTCAACAATCCCAAATTACAGGACCGGTATGCCTTCGACCACATGATGGGCACGGGGCCGTTCAAGCTTCAGCAGTGGGACCGGCAGGCCAAGCAGATCATTCTCGTCCGCAACGACCAGTACTGGCGCACACCGGCCCGCCTCGCGCGGGTCATCATCAAGACCGTTACGGAGTTTACGACCCGCCGGCTGCAGCTCCAGCAGGGGGACGCGGACTACATCGGCGTCGACCGGCCCGATCAGAGCAAGGTCGAGGGGATGGCCGGGGTGCAGATCCGCGACGGCTATCCGACGCTGGTCCTGCAGGCGCTGCACTTCAATTTCAAGATCGACGCCACCGGCAACCCGGACATCGGTAGCGGCAAATTGGACGGCAACGGAATTCCGCCGGACTTCTTCAGCGACGTCCACGTGCGCCGCGGGTTTGCCTATGCCTTCGACTACGCCACGTTCATCCGCGACGGCTACAGGACCAAGGCGGATCAGCCCAACGGACCGATCATCAACGGCCTGCTCGGGTACGATCCGACCGCGCCCAAGTATACGCACGACCGCAACAAGGCGATCGCGGAGTTCAAGGAGGCGTGGGGCGGCAAGCTGTGGGACACCGGGTTCAAGTTCACGACGACGTACAACACCGGCAACGTTGTCCGGCAGGTCGGCGCGCAGATTCTCAAAGATTCGGTCGAGTCGTTGAACCCGAAGTTCAAGGTGGACGTCCGCAACCTGCTGTGGTCGGCATTTCTACAGAACACCAACCAGCACAAGGGCACGCTCTACGCGCTTGGGTGGGCGGTGGACTATCCGGATCCGGACGATTTCGCACAGCCGTTCCTCTCCAGCAAGGGCGACTATCCGCAGCGCAACGGGTACAACAACCCGCAGGCGGATGCGCTCGTGAAGCAGGGCGCCGAGGCCACCGATCCCGCCAAGCGGACGGCCATCTACCGGCAGTTGACCAAGATCGCCTACAACGACGTGCCGTCGTTGTGGGTGGCGCAGCCGGTGGCGTTTGTCGTGATGCGGTCGTGGGTGCACGGCTGGTACTACAACGCGGTCCTGGGCGGCCTGGACTACTATCCGATCTATAAGGAGTAGCAACGGCGCAGAGGAGTAGCCGGGGCCGGCCCGCCCGCGCGTCCCTCAGCGGGGGGCGGGCCGGCCCGGGCACGATATGACCGCCTTCGTCGTTCGCCGGCTGCTTCTGCTTCCGTTCGTAGCCCTGGGGGTCTCGGCCCTCATTTTCTCGCTCTTGCAGTTTCTCACGCCGGCGATGCGCGCCAGTCTCTATATCCACGATCCCAAGCAGCTCGGCGCGTTGCCGGACCTTATCCGCAAATACCATCTCGACCAGCCCGTCTACGTGCAGTACTGGGACTGGGTCGTGCAGATCGCGCACGGCGATCTCGGCTGGAGCGAGACGGCGCGTGAGTCGGTCGCCGCCGCCATCCGCGGCTACTTCCCCGCGACGTTGGAGTTGGCGATCTACGCGTTCGGCTTTATCCTGGCGCTCGGCGTCTGGCTTGGAACGCAGTCCGCGGTCCACAAGGACCACACCCTCGATCAGGTGAGCCGCTTCACCTCGATCAGCGGCGCGTCACTGCCGACGTTCGTCTGGGGCCTCCTGCTGCTGATGATCTTCTACGGGCACTACGGGTGGTTTCCGCCGGGCCGGCTCTCGCTCAACGCCGACCTGTACGTCCGGAGCGGAGCGTTTCACCCGTACACGGGTCTCATGACCATCGACTCGCTCCTCAACGGACAGGTGTGGCTCTTCTGGGACGCCGTCAAGCACCTGGTTCTGCCGGTCGCGACGCTCACGTACTACCTGACCGCCGTGCTCGTGCGGATTACCCGGTCGTCGATGCTGGAGACGCTCAGCACCGACTATGTCCGCACCGCCCGCGCGAAGGGCCTCTCGGAGCATGTCGTCGTGGACAAGCACGCGCGGCGGAACGCGCTGATTCCGGTGATCACGCTGGGCAGTCTGCTCTTTGTCGGCCTTCTCAGCGGGGTCGTCATCACCGAGACGGTGTTCAACTACCCGGGCATCGGGCAGTGGGGGGTCACGGCGGTCCAGCAGCTCGACATCCCGGCTGTGACCGGATTCGCGTTGGTCTTCGCCGGCCTGCTTGTCATCAGCAACCTCTGCGCGGACGTCATGTACGCCATCGTCGACCCGCGCATCCGGCTGCAGTGAGCGCCGTTCAGTCCCATCCCGCAGCGCTCGCCGCGGCCGTGCGCCCGAAGGCCGGCGGGACGAACTGGCATCGCACGCTGCGGCGGTTCCGCGGCAACCCGCTGTCCGTGGCGGGGGCAGTGATCGTCGCGTTCTTCGTGGTCCTGGCCCTCCTCGCGCCTTTCCTGGCGCATCCCACCGAGCGCAATCCGTACATGATCCCGCATTCGGGATACGCGAGCGACCCCCGGCCGCCGAGTCCCGGCCATCCGTTCGGCACGACCGAGGAGCAGTTCGATCTCTTCTACGGCGTCGTATGGGGCGCTCGGACGGCATTTGTCGTCGCGCTGAGCGTCGTGGCCACGGCCGTCGCCGTGGCGCTCCTCCTCGGCAGCGTGAGCGGGTTCTACGGCGGTCCGGCCGATGAGGTGGTGATGCGCGTCACCGACATCTTCCTCGCGTTTCCGGGCCTCATCCTGACGGTCGTGATCGTCGCGGTGTTGGGCCAGAACGTGCGGAACGCCGTGATCGCGATCGCGGTCGTGGAGTGGCCGACGTACACGCGGCTGCTCCGCGGTGAGTTTCTCCGCGTGCGCGACATGGAGTACGTGCAGGCGGCGCGCGCGCTCGGCAGCGGCGATCTCCGCGTCATCGCGCGCCACGTGATTCCGAACACGGTCTATCCGCTGCTCATTCTCGCGTCGCTCAACATGGGCGGCATCGTCATCACCTTCGCGGCGCTCTCGTTCCTCGGGCTCGGCGCGCCGCCCGGCTACGCCGACTGGGGTCAGCTGGTCAGCCTCTCGCACAACTGGATCGCCGGGACGGCGGGAGACCCGTTCACCTACTGGTACACGCTGATCGTGCCGGGGCTCGCGATCTTCCTGTTCGTGCTGGGGTGGAACCTGCTCGGCGATGCGTTCCGCGACATCTTCGACCCGCGCCTGCAGGGCAGCCGCTGAGCCCGCGCGAACGACATCCGGCGGGAAGGCAGGCCGCTCCGTCCCGCAAAGACGGCGCGCAATCGGGAGGGAACCTTATGGGTCGTACCGGATGGAGCTCTCGTCTGACGGCCGTGATCCTGGCCGCGGCCGTCGCGGTCTCGCTCGTCACCGTCGCGCGGGGCGCGGCCGCACCGCTGAAGAACCCCGACACGTTCATCGAGCTGCAGTTCGGCGACATCACCAGCCTCGATCCCGCCCTCGCGTACGACATCTATTCCTATGAGCCGGTCTGGCCGAACACCTACGAGACGCTGATCATGTACAGCGGCTCGTCGCTCGACCGCTTCGAGCCGATGCTGTCCACGCGCGTGCCGACGCTGGCCAACGGCGGCATCGGCCAGGACGGGCTCACGTACACGTTTCCGATCCGCGACGGCGTCAAGTTCCACGACGGGTCCGACATGACGGTCGACGACGTCGTGTACTCTGTCCGGCGGTTCCTGCTGCAAGATCAGGCCGGCGGCCCGGCGTGGCTGCTGCTCTCCCCGCTGCTCGGCGTGGACAGCACGCGCGACGACAAGGGCAAGGTCCAGGTCGGGTGGGCCGACATCCAGCGCGCCGTGAGCGCCAGCGGCAACAGCGTGGTCTTCCGGCTCAAGAAGCCGTTCGCGCCGTTCCTGACCATCGTGGCGGCGTGGTCGTCCATCATGCCGCGCAAATGGGCGGCGGCCCACGGCGACTGGGACGGGCAGTCGGGGACGTGGCAAAAGTTCAACAACCCGAAGACCGAGGACCGCTACGAGTTCAATCACATGAACGGCACCGGGCCGTTCATGTTCGAGTCCTGGGACCCGCAGGCCAAGCAGGTCGTGCTCGTGCGCAACGACCACTACTGGCGGAAGCCGGCCGCGCTCCGGCGCGTCGTGATTAGGACCGTGACCGAGTTCGCCACCGCGCGGCTGCAGCTCCAGCAGGGCGACGCGGACCTGATCGTGCGGAGCCTCAACCAGCAGTCGCAATTGCGCGGCATCCCCGGCACCATCATGCAGGACAACCTGCCGCAGATCGCGCTGCAGACCCTGCAGTTCAACTTCAAGATCAACACGGAGGGGAACCCGGACGCCGGCAGCGGCAAGCTCGACGGGGCCGGCATCCCGTCCGACTTCTTCACGGATCCCCACGTCCGGCGGGGCTTCGCGTACGCGTTCGACTACTCGGCCAACCTGAGCGGCGCCTACGCCGGCAAGGGCGTCATCCCGCACGGGCCGATCCCGCAGGGCATGCTGGGATTCGACCCGACGGTGCCGATCTACCAGACGAGCAAGGACAAGGCGATCGCGGAGTTCAAGGAGGCGTTCGGCGGCCGCGTGTGGTCCACGGGCTTCAAGTTCACGGTCCCGTTCACGGCCGGCAACACCGCCCGGCAGACGGGCGCGCAGATCCTCCGCGACACCGTCACCGCGCTGAACCCGAAGTTCCAGATCGACTCGCGGCCGGTCCCCGCGAGCGGGCTGAACCAGCTCCTGTTTGCGCACAAGGGCACGATGTACTTCCTCGGCTGGTTCGCCGATTACCCGGACCCGCACGACTTCGCGCAGCCGTTCCTCGCGGCGAACGGGTATTTCCCGACCCGCGGCAGCTACAAGAACCCCGAGGCGGACCGGCTGATCGACCAGGCCGTCAGCACGCCGGACCCCGCGAAGCGCAAGGCGCTGTACAAGCAGGTCTCGGTCATCGCGTACAACGATCTGCCGTACCTGTTCCTCGTGCAGCCGGTGACCTACTACACGATGCGGTCCTGGGTGCGCGGCTGGTACTACAATGCGATTTTCCCGGGCCAGTATTTCTACCCGATGTACAAGGAATAGGGCACGGGCCGAATTGACGCCGGAGAGGGGGGAGGCCAGGTACCGCGGCCTCCCTCTCTCCTTTGGGACGACCCCGGCTTCGCGGCCCCGCGGCCCCGCGCAGTCGGGGGGCGGGGCTTCGCGCGAGGGCGTGCTCGTCGGCGTGATCGTCGCCGTCGCCCTCGCCGTCCGGTTGCTTGGCGTCGCGCGGGGCCTGCCGTACATCCACGAATGGGACGAGCCCTTCGTCCTGGCGCTCGTGATCAAGATGCTGATCTTTCATACGCTCAACCCCGGCGTCTTCGTGTATCCGAGCCTCTATCTGTACCTGCTGCTGCCGGTCGTGTATGCCCACACCCTCTACCTGCACGCGGCGGGCGCGCCGGCCTCGATCAAGGATGTCGTGTTGGCGCACCCGCTGATTCCCTCGGGATATGTCTGGTACATCAACGCGCCGTCGTTCTACCTGTGGGCGCGGGCATTTACGGCACTCCTGAGCGCGGCGACGGTCTACCTCGTCTACAGGCTCGGCCGGGCCGCGTTCGGTCCCGCGGTGGGCGTGCTGGCCGCGGCGCTGCTCGCGGTCGCTCCCGGGGCGGTCTACTACGCCGACACGGTGCGGGTAGACGCGCCGGAGGCCTTTTTCACGACGGCCGCGCTGCTCGTGGGCCTCGGCGTGCTGGCACGAGGCGGGCGCCGAGATTACGTCGTGGCGGGTCTTCTGGCCGGGCTGGCGATCTCGACCAAACAGACCGCCGTGTGGCTCGTGCCGCCGCTCATGCTCGCCCACGTGTTCAACGAGCGGCGGACGGCGCTCGTGGACGCGCGCCTTGGGTTCATGCTCGTGTCCATGGCCGCCGGCGTGCTCCTGGGGACGCCGTACATTCTCATCCGGCCGGATCTCGTGCTGGCAGGACAGAGCCAAGGCATGCACGCCTACGGATTACTGACGTCGGCTGGATGGGGGGACGTCCTTCACCGGCTGGCGCTGAACCTGGAATATCTGCTGTGGCCCACGCAGGGCGGGGACTGGTACGTGGTGCCGCACGCCGGTCTCGGGCTGCTTCCCGGGATCGCAGCGGCCGTCGGCCTTGTCCTGGGGTTCCGGCGGCGGCCCCGCGTCCAGGGGTTCCTGGTCGGATTTCCGCTGCTGCTGCTGTTCTTTCTCGCCCGCACCGACGTCTTCTATCTCCGCAACCTCGCCCCCGTGCTTCCGCTCGCGGCTGTCTGGGCGGCGGCGGGCGCCGTGTGGGTCTGGGAGTCGCTGCCGCTGCCGCGCGGCTCCTGGCGCGCGGCCGGGGCGATGGCCGGGATCGTGATTCTCCTCATCGGTCCCGCGTGGGAGTCGGCGGCGCTCGCCTCGTGGCTGAACCGCCATCGGGACACGCGCACGGAGGCCGTCCGGTGGTTGCTCACCCACGCGCCGCGGGGCGCGGGGGTCGCCTTGGACCTGGACCTGGCGTGGTTTCTTCCGGACGTGGAGCGCCTCCCATTCCACGTCGAGTGGACAGATCGTGAGACGGCGCTCGCGTGGTATGTGAAGGTGCGCATCGACTATGCCGTGGTCGGCGAGTGGAATCCGGTGACGGCGTGTCCGACAATCAAACTGTTCCCGCGCCCGTCGTACTTACCGACGGTCGCGCAAGAAGCCGCGTTCGTTCCCAACTCCTATCCCGTCATCGATCCCACGGTCGTCATCGTCCGGCCCCGCGCGCAGTGCCCGCGGAGCGCCCCGGCGAACGGGCGGCCGGCCGGCGCCCCTGTGACGTTCCCTGCTCGCGTGCTGCAGCCTTGAGCGCGCGGCTGGCGCCATGCTACCATGGCGCCAGCCCAAACGAGCATGGAGGCGGCTCTGCCATGATTGACGACCGTACCGTCGCGCACGTGGCGCGTTTGAGCCGGCTCGAACTGTCCGACGACGAGCGGGAGCGATTCCGCGCCCAGCTCGGCAGCATCCTCGAGCATTTCCAGAGCCTGCTCGCCCTCGACCTCGCCGGCGAGGCGCCCCCTGGCGACCTGTCCCCCCTTGCGGGGAACGGCAGGCTGGACGCGCACGCCTCGGAGATCACCAACGTGCTGCGCGAAGACACCGTGCAGCCGTGCCTGCCGCTCGAGGACGTGCTCGCCAACGCCCCAGCCTCCGAGGACGGCTGCTTTGTCGTGCCACCCGTGATCGAGGGCGAGTAAGGTGGCATCGCGGTCCCTCGCCGACTGCACGGCGTGGGAGCTCCGGGACCTCTACGCGCGTGGCGAGGCCTCGCCGTCTGAGGCGGTGCGCGCCGTGCTCGACCGCATCGACGCCGTCGACCCGGCGCTGCACGCCTACCTCTACGTCGATCGCGAGGCGGCCCTGCTCGACGCCGCGCGATGGGACGGCCGCGCGGGCCGGGACGACGCGCCGCCGCTCGCGGGCATCCCCGTCGCCCTCAAGGACAACATCTGCACGCGGGGCTGGCCGACGACGGCGGGCTCGCGGATGCTCGAGGGGTTCCGGCCGCCCTACGATGCGACGGTGACGGTGCGGCTGCGCGAGGCCGGCGCGGTCCTGCTCGGCAAGACCAACTGCGACGAGTTCGCGATGGGTAGCAGCACGGAAAACTCCGGGTTCGGGCCGACCCACAACCCGTGGGACCTGGCCCGCGTGCCCGGCGGGTCGAGCGGCGGCTCCGCGGCGGCGGTGGCGGCGGGGGCGGCCACCCTGGCGCTGGGCAGCGACACGGGTGGCAGCATCCGCCAGCCGGGCGCACACTGCGGGGTCGTGGCGCTCAAGACGACCTACGGCCGAGTGTCGCGCTACGGGTTGATCGCGTTCGCGTCGTCGCTCGATCAGATCGGGCCGTTCGCCCGTGATGTGCGCGACGCGGCGCTGCTCCTCGGGGTGATCGCGGGGCACGATCCCGCGGACTCGACGTCCGCGCCGCGGCCCGTCCCGGCCTACGCCGGCGGTTTGACCGGCGAGGTCCGCGGTCTCCGGATTGGACTCGTTCGCGAGTTCTTCGGGGAGGGGATCGCGCCGGGTGTCGCGGACGCGGTCCGGGCCGCCGCCGGTGTCCTGGCCGGGCTCGGCGCGACGTGCGACGAGGTGTCCCTGCCGCACGCCGCGTACGCGATGCCCGCGTACTACATCATCGCGCCGGCCGAGGCGAGCAGCAACCTGGCGCGGTACGCGGGCGTCCAGTACGGACACCGGACTGAGCACGCGGAGGATCTGTACACGCTGTACGCGCGCACGCGGCGTGAAGGGTTCGGCGCGGAGGTCAAGCGGCGGATCATGCTCGGCACCTTCGCGCTGTCGTCCGGATACTACGACGCGTACTACCTGCGCGCGCAGCGCGTCCGCACGCTGATCCGGCGGGAGTTCGCCGCCGCGCTCGAGCGGTTCGACCTGCTGCTCGGGCCGGTCGCGCCGACCACGGCGTTCCGGATCGGCGAGAAGGCCGAAGATCCTCTGCAGATGTACCTGTCGGACGTCTACACGATCCCCGTCAACCTCGCGGGCGTCCCGGGCATCTCGGTGCCGTGCGGGTTCGCCGGCGGGCTGCCGGTCGGGCTGCAGTTGATCGGCCGGGCGTTCGATGAGGCGGCGGTGTTCAACGCCGCGTTCGCCTACGAACAGGCGACCCCGCATCACACGGCGCGGCCGCCGCTCGCCGCATCGCCTCCCTCTTCATGGGACTCGCCCCGCGCCGGGGGAAGCCGCGCGTGACGCACGAGACCGTGATCGGCCTCGAGGTGCACGTGCAGCTGGAGACCGCGAGCAAGATGTTCTGCGGCTGTGCGGTCGAGTTCGGCGCGGCGCCGAACTCACGGACGTGCCCGGTGTGCCTCGGGCTGCCGGGGTCGCTGCCGGTCCTCAACCGCCGCGCGGTCGAGCTCGGCCTGCGCACCGCCGTCGTCCTCGAGTGCCGGATTCACCCCCAGAGCGAGTTCCACCGCAAAAACTACTACTATCCGGATCTCCCGAAGAACTACCAGATCTCGCAGTACCAGTACGCCGGCCACCCGCCGCTCGCGACCGCCGGCCGGCTGGACCTCGATGCGGGTGAGGCGTCGCGGACGATCGGCATCCGCCGCGTGCACCTCGAGGAGGACACCGGCAAGCTGCTGCACGCGGAGGGCCGCAGCCTGGTCGACTACAACCGCTCCGGCACGCCGCTCATGGAGGTCGTGACCGAGCCCGACATGCGGTCGCCGGAGGAAGCGAGGCTCTTTCTCGCGCAGCTGCGCGCCGTGCTCCAATACGCCGGGGTCACGACCGGCCGGATGGAGGAAGGGACGCTGCGCTGCGACGCCAACTTGTCGCTGCGCGCGCCCGGCGGGCCGCACGGGACGCGAACCGAGGTCAAGAACATGAACTCGCTGCGCTCGGTGGAGCGCGCGCTGCGCTTCGAGGAGGCGCGCCAGCGCGAGCAGCTGGCCCGCGGCGAGCCGGTCGTCCAGGAGACCCGCCACTGGGACGAGCAGCGGGGTGTGACGTTCTCGTCGCGCGAGAAAGAGGAAGCGCAGGACTACCGCTACTTCCCGGAGCCCGATCTTGTGCCCCTCGTCGTGGACGACGCATGGGTCGCCCAGGTCCGCACGGGGCTCCCCGAGCTGCCCGAGGCGAAGCGGCGGCGGTACGCGGAGGTCTTTGCGCTGCCGGAGCACGAGGCGCGCCTGCTGACGGCGACGCGCCCCATGGCGGAGTTCTTCGAGGCGGCCGTCCGCGAGTTCAACCAGCCCAAGATCGTTGCCAACTGGCTGGTCGGCGACGTCGCGGCGTACCTGAACGGCGCCGGGCAGGAGATCGAGGAGGCTCACCTCACGCCCACGGCCCTCGCCGGGCTGCTGCAGCTGCTGGACCGAGGGACGCTGAGCGGCCGCCTCGCCAAGGAAGTGCTCGAGGAGATGCTCAGTACCGGCCGGACCGCCGGGGAGATCGTGAAGGACCGGGGCCTCGTCCAGATCAGCGACGAAGCCGCGCTCGCCGAGATGGTGGACGGCGTGATCGCGGAGCATCCCGGTCCGGTCGGGGACGTCCGGGCCGGCAAGGACAAGGCGGTCGCGTTTCTCGTCGGGCAGGTGATGAAGCGCAGCCGGGGGCGGGCGAACCCGGAGGTCGTCAACCGGCTGCTCCGCGCGCGGCTCGGCGCGCGTTAATTTCATGGTTGCCGGCGCGCTTTGGCCCCGCTCGCCGACTCCGCGGCGAGCAACGATGTCGTGGACGCCGTAGGCCCAGGGTCGGCCGGCGTTGAGGAGGCCCGGCGCCTCTGCTAGAATGAGGGCAACGCCCCGACGCCGGCGCATCCTGCCGGCCGACCCGCGGCCGGCCACCATGTAATTGAAGCCGGCTAGTCCCGCGCAAGCGGGGGACGCCCTCGAGGAGACGCCGCATGCCTGGTGAGTTCGTTCACTGCCACCTGCATACGGAGTACTCCCTCCTGGACGGCGAGAGCCGGATCGACGCGCTGATGGAGCGCGCGGCCGCCCTCGGGATGCCGGCGATCTCGATCACCGACCACGGCGCGATGTACGGGGCGATCGAGTTCTACGAGAGCGCCCGCGCGCACGGCATCAAACCGATCATCGGCGTCGAGAGCTACGTCGCGTCGCGCGGGATGGCCGACCGCGACCCCAAACTCGACGCGGCGTCCTTTCATCTGGTGCTCCTCGCCCGGAACGACGAAGGGTACCGCAACCTCCTCAAGCTCACGACCGCCGCGCACCTCGACGGTTTCTACTACAAGCCCCGGATCGACCGCGCGCTGCTCGCGCGCCACAGCGCCGGCCTCATCGGGCTGTCGGCCTGCCTGCAGGGTGAAATCCCGCGCGCCATCTTGCGGCAGGACCCGGCCGCGGCGCGGACGCTCGCGGCATCCTACCGGGACATCTTCGGCCCCGGCCACTTCTATCTGGAAGTCCAGAACCACGGCATCGCGGACCAGCAGACGTTGACCCGGGGGCTCGTCGCGCTGGGACGCGACCTCGGCCTGCCGCTCATCGCCACGAACGACGTGCACTACGTGACGCGCGACGAGGCCGACGCCCAGGATGCCCTGATGTGCATCCAGATGGGCATCGACCTGAGTCAGAAAGACAAGCCGCGGATGGGCGACGTGCCCGAGTTCTACCTGAAGAGTCCGGAGGAGATGGCGGCGCGGTTCGGAGAGCTCCCCGAGGCGCTCCGCAGCACCCTCACGGTCGCGGAGATGTGCGACCTCGAGATCGACACCGGGACGACCCGGCTGCCGCATTTTCCGCTGCCGGAGGGCGAAACCGCCGACACGTACCTCCGCAAGCTGTGCGAGGCCGGTCTCCGGCGCATCTACGGCCAGATCACGGCGGCGCTCGAGGAGCGCCTAGCCTACGAGTTAGGCGTCATCCTCAAAACGGGGTACGCGGCGTACTTCCTGATCGTTCAGGACTTCGTCAACTTCGCGCGCGGCCGCGGCATCTACACGACCGTGCGCGGCTCCGCGGCCGGCAGCCTCGTGCTGTACGCCTGCGGCGTCACCGACGTCGACCCGATCGCATACCGGCTGCCGTTCGACCGCTTCCTCAACCTCGAGCGCTACACGATGCCGGATATCGACGTGGACTTCATGGACAGCCGGCGCGACGAGGTCATCAAGTACGTCGTCGACAAGTACGGGGCCGACCGCGTGGCGCAGATCATTACCTTCGGCACGCTCGGCGCGCGCGCCGCGATCCGCGACCTCGGCCGCGTGATGGGCCTGCCCTACGGCGACGTGGACCGCATCGCGAAGCTCGTGCCCGGCGCGAACGTCTCGTTGCAGGACGCGCTCGCCGCGGAGCCGGAGCTGCGCGCCGCCGCGGACGGCAGCCCGCAGATCCGGCAGCTCATGGACATGGCCCAGAAGCTGGAGGGCGTCGCGCGCCACGCCAGCACCCACGCCGCGGGCGTGATCATCTCCCGCGACCCGCTGACGGACCACGTGCCGCTGCAGCGGGCGACCAAGGGCGACCTGCTGATGACGCAGTACGACATGAACAGCGTCGCCCGGCTGGGCCTGCTGAAGATCGACTTCCTCGGCCTCACCAACCTCACGATCCTCGACGCGGCGGTCCACCTCATCCGCGAGACGCGCGGCGTGGAGATCAACCTGCAGCGGCTGCCGCTCGACGACAAGCCGACGTACGCGCTGCTGGCGTCCGGCGAGACGACCGGCATCTTCCAGCTGGAGGGCCGCGGGATGACGCGCTACCTCCGCGAGCTGAAGCCGGACCGCATCGAGGACGTCATGGCGATGGTCGCGCTGTTCCGCCCGGGGCCCATGGCTAACATCCCGGCGTACATCCGGCGCAAGCACGGTCAGGAGAAGGTCACCTACCTGCATCCGCGGCTCGAGCCCGTGCTCAAAGAGACGTACGGCGTGATGGTCTACCAGGAAGACATCATGACCGTCGCGCAGGCGATCGCGGGCTACACGCTGGCGGAAGCCGACGTGCTCTGCTACGCGATCCGGAAGAAGATCAAGGACCGCCTGCTGGCGCAGCGGGAGAAGTTCGTCGCCGGCGCGCGGGCCAACGGGGTGGACGCCCGGACGGTCGACCTGATCTTCGAGCAGTTCGAGCCGTTCGCGCGGTACGGCTTCAACCGTGCGCACGCCGCGTGCTACGGCCTCATCGCCTACTACACGGCCTACCTCAAGGCGCACTACGCGCCGGAGTACATGACGGCGCTCCTGTCGAGCGACGTCGGGAACATGGACAGGGTCGCGCAGGCGGTCGCGGAGTGCGCGCGGATGGATCTGAACGTATTGCCGCCCGACGTCAACGAGAGCGCCGCCTCGTTCACCACGGACGGCAAGGTGATCCGGTTCGGCCTCACCGCCGTGCGCAACGTTGGCGTCGGGGCGATCGACATCGTGATCGCGGCGCGGGAGTCCGGCGGTCCGTTTGCGAGCCTCGCGGATTTCTGCGGCCGGGTGGATACGCGCCTCGTCAACCAGCGCGTCATCGCCAGCCTGATCAAGGCGGGCGCATTCGACCGGCTGGGATCGCGCGCCCAGATGCTGCAGACGCTCGACGCCGTGCTCGACCGCGCGCAGCAGAGCCAGCGCGCCCGCAACGAGGCGCAGACCGGGCTCTTCGGCGACCTCGGCGCCGGGGGCGCCGACGGACCCGACGCGGCCGGGTCTCCCCCGCAAGGGGGGACAGGCCGCGTCGGGGAGACGGCCATCCAGGAGTTCACGAAGGACGAGCTGCTGACGATGGAGCGGGAGATGCTGGGCCTCTACATTTCCGACCACCCGCTCCGGCGGTGGGCGCCGGTGCTGGCGCGCCGTGCGACGGCGACGATCGCGCAGCTGGCGGATTTGCCGGACCGCCGCGAGGTCACGGTCGGCGGCCTCGTTGGCACGGTGAAGCGCAGCATGACCCGGTCCGGCTCGACGATGGCCTTCGTGACGCTCGAAGATCTCACCGGCAGCATCGAAGTGCTCGTCTTTCCCCGTGCCTACGAGCGGTACGGGCTCTCCCTGAAGCGGGACACCGTCGTCCTGCTGCGCGGCAAACTCGACGTCGAAGAGCAGTCGGTCAAGCTCCTGTGCGACGAGGTGATCGCGCTTCCGCCGACGCCGGAAGAGGCCGAGGCCGCCGGGCCGGCGGCCGCCGCCGTGGCGAACGGTTCTGCCGGCCGACCTGCGGCCGGCAACCATGAAATTAAAGCCGGGTCCCGACACGGGGCGGCGGGGAACGGCGATCGCCGGCCGGCGCCGGTCCGCACGGCCGCGGGAAACGGCGGGGCGGCCGTCCCGTCCCCCGACTACGCGGAACGCGCGGGCCGTCCCATGCTGCGCGTCCGGGTCACGACGATCGAGGAGATCGAGCAGCTCGAGCGCTACCTGCAGGACCATCCCGGTCCGCGGCGGGTGTGCGCGCACGTCGTGAGTGGAGACGGCGAACACGTCGTGCCCGTCCGCTCCGGGGCGCACGATGTCGAGGAGCTGCAGCAGTCCCTCGAGCAGCTGTTTGGTGAGGGGAATGTCTGGGAAGAGTAGCGCGGTTTCGCGCCAGGTCGTCCTAACGGCGCTGCTGACGGCGCTCGGCTTCCTCGTCGTCGTCCAGGTGCGGGCGAGCCGCGGCCTGGCGGGGCAGGAAGAGGTGCCGACCCGCAACGTCTACGCGCTCGCCACCATGCTGCGCCAGGAGCGGACGCAACGTCAGACGCTCGAAGCGCAGGTGGCCGATCTGACGCGGCGCCTCTCCGTCTTCGAGCGGGCGTCGGCGGAGCGCCGCAGCACGACCGAGGCGATGATGCGCGAGCTCGAGGGGCTGCGCATCGCGGCGGGGGTGGTGCCGCTCGTCGGGCCGGGGGTCAGCGTGGTCGTCGACGCCACGCAGGCCCCGGTGGTCGGCCACGCGCCGCCCGCGGTGCAGTATGTGGACCTGGTCAGCATCGTCAACGAATTGTGGGCGGCCGGCGCCGAGGCCGTCGCCGTGAGCGGCGTCCGGGTCACCGCCACGACAGGATACAGCGAAGTCGGCGGGACGATCCTCGCCGACCGCCAGCGGCTGGCGCCGCCGTATACGATCGAGGCGATCGGGGAGTCCGCGACGCTGCAAGGCGCCCTCCAAATCCGCGGAGGCGTCATCGAGGGGCTGCGGACGCTCGGCCTGCAGATCACCATCGCCCGCCGGTCGAACGTGACGCTTCCCGCCGTGCAGGCCCTCCCAACCCACCGCCTGGCCCGTCCCGCGGCGCACTGACGGTGCCGTCCGACCGCGCGGTACTCATCGCCGGCGCGTCCTTTGCCGGCCTGGCGGTGGCCCAGGTCCTCCAAGAGCGCGCGCTTCTCATCGACCCGGAAGAGATCGGCGACGGCCAGACGTCCGCGTGCGGCGCGCCCGTGCGCGTGCTGGAGGCCCTCGGCGCCGCGGCCTCGATCCAGGACGTCCAGCACGATCTGGTGATCCACACGCCCGGACGCGAGGTCCGCTGGCCGGTCCCCGAACCGTTCTGCACGTTCGACTACCGGGCGTGCTGTCGGGCCGCCTTCGCAGCCTCCGGCGCGGCGTTTGTTCGCGCGTCCGTGCACGGGCGCCGCGGGGCGGTCGCGCTCACCTCGGCCGGCGAGCTTCCGGCGCGCGTGCTCGTCGACGCCACCGGGTGGCGCGCAGCGATGGCCCGCCGCGACGCGGCCTCCACGTCCGGCACCAGGGCGGCCCCCCCTGGCGAGGGCAGGTCGGCCGGCGCCGGGCGCTACTTCGGCCTCGAAGCCGAGGTCCCGGCGTCGTGGGACGCGGGTCTGCACTTCTACTTTTGGCCGGAGATCGTCCGCGACGGATACGCCTGGGTCTTCCCCGCGGGGCGCGTCGCGCGCGTCGGCGTCTTGAGTTACCGCTCCCGCAGCAGCCTCGGATCGCAGTTGGAGGCGTTTCTCACGCGCCTCGGGCTGCCGACGGGGCCGCGGCACGGCGGGTTTCTCGGCACGCGCCTCCGTCCGCCGGTCGTCGACGGCGCCTTCGTCGTCGGGGACGCCGCGGGACACTGTCTGCCGTTCACCGGTGAGGGGATCCGGTCCGCGGTGTGGGCCGGGCAGGTGTGCGGCGGGTTGGTGCGCCGCGTGCTCGACGGCGAGATCTCCGCGGCGGCCGCCGCCGCCCGATACACGAGGTACGTCGAGCGCCAGCGGCGCCGCTACCGCGTCCTCGAATGGTCCACGCTCGCGGCGGTCAGCCTGCCGGCGCGCGCGCTCGGCCGCATGAGCGCCTGGGTGTCACGGCCGGGCCCGCTCGGCGCCTTCATGCGGCACTATCTGTCGATGTTTGCCTCGGAGGAGCCCGCCGCGGTCTAGTCGATGCCGATTTCGCTGTCCGGGATCGCGGCGTACCTGTTGTTGTGGGCCGGCACCGCGAGCGGCGTTGCGACGTCGTCGGACTCCGTGCGCCGGCTTCGATTACATGGTGGCCGGCCGGGGATCGGCCGGCACGCCGGATGGCTGGCCGCACCGGTCCACGAGACGCTGTCCTTGGCCGGCCTCGGCGTCGCGCTGCTCCACGCGGCGCAGAGCATTCTCACCCCGCAGGGCGCCCGGCTCGACCTGCTGGTGTTCGCGGGAACGGCGCTTGCGACCGGATGGGGTTTGTTCCTCGGGGTGCTCGCCCTGTACCTGACCGTCGTCGCGACCGCGTCGTTCTACCTCCGGCGCTACCTCGGCGGGTGGTGGCACGGCATCCACGCCGTCGCCTACGCCGCCTACGGGGCCGCGCTGTGGCACGCCCTCGCCATCGGCGCCAACGCCTGGCTGTCGCCGGTGCGGTGGCTCTACCTGGCCTCGGTCGGCGTGCTGGCGGCGCTGACCGTGCTGCGGATCGCCGAGATGCCGCGCTGGGCGATCAGCGGGCCCCGCCGCGGCGGGCCCCCGTCTTCGCGGGGCGGGGCGCGCGCACCGTCATAACGGGCATGGGGGCGTTGCGCACGACGTACTCCGCGACGCTCCCGAGGAACAGGTGCTCCACACCGCGCCGCCCGTGGGTGCCCATGACGATGACGTTCGCCTTGACCTCATTGGCGGCCGACAGAATCACATCGCGGGCGTGGCCGCTCCGCAGCAGCCGTCGGGCCACGTGCGGCGTTTTGGCTGCGACGGCGTCGAGCGACGCGCCGGCCTGCTCCCGGATCCGCCGGACGACCGCCGCGGGAACCGGCGCCGGAATGACCGCGGGACCCGCGGGCACCCATTGAAGATTCAAGTCAACCGCGTGCAGCAGGACGATACGCGCCGAGCACGCCGCGGCGAGGTCGTCCGCCCATCTCAGCGCGGCGGTCGCGGAATCCGAGAAGTCGGTCGGCACGAGAATCGTGTGAATGCGCATGGCACTCCGTTCGTCGCCGTTTCGGACGGCGCCTGTCCGGCTTGGTTTCAGGTGGCCCGCACGGCAGGCCCGTCCCGAGCATGCGTCAAAGACTTACGCCCCCTGCGGTGCAGGCTACGCACGGCCTCACGGGGAGGAGGCAGATGATGAAGAAGCGCTCCGGCATGACACGGCGTCAATTGCTGGCCCGCGGCGCCGCCGCGGCGGCGCTTCCCGCGCTGACGCGTCTCGCGCCGTCCCTCGGTCTCGTGCCGGCCTATGCCGCGGCCGGGCCGGTGCTGCGGTTCGGGATTTCGGAAGCCGATATCGGCACGGCCGATCCCCACTACGCGTCCGGCACGCAGGACCGCGCGCTGGTCGACATGATCTTCAACGGGCTGCTGCGCTACAAACCGGGCGACGGGACGGTGTTCGAGCCGGACCTCGCGGCGGAGATGCCGCGGCCCGCGGTGGTGGCCGGCAAGCAGGTCTGGACGTTCCGTCTCCGCCGGGGTGTGATGTTCCACGCGAGCGAGCGCGTGCCGGCCTACGAGCTCACGAGCGACGACGTTGTCTTCTCCCTGCAGAAGGCCGCGGACCGGACGCGGTCCGCCTACGCCGGCCAGTATACGGGGATCACGGCGCAGGCCACGGACCGCTACACCGTCGGCGTGATCGTCGACACGCCGGTATCACAGAACCTCTTCTATCCGCTGGTCTCGAACTATGCCGGCGGCTTCATCATGTCGCGCCGCGCCGTCGAGACGTACGGCCTCACGGCCGTCAAGACGCGGCCGGTCGGCACGGGGCCGTTCGTGTTCCGGGCCTACAGCCCCAAGGAGCGCGTGGAGCTCGCGCCGAACGCCCAGTACTTCCGCGGCCGCCCGCAGCTCGGCGGGGTGGACTACCGGTACGTCGCGGACATCTTCAGCCGTGAGTTGGGGCTGCGCGGCGGGCAGCTCGACACCGTCAGCGGCGCGCAGGACGAGGTCTGGATCAACAAGATGCAGGCGGCGCCCAACGTGCGCGTCGACATCTTCGGGGTCGGGGAATCCACCGTCATCTACTTCAACCAGAACGTGAAGCCGCTCGACCGCGCGCCGGTCCGGCAGGCGATCGCGTACGCGCTCAACCGCGACGAGTTTCAGGCGCTCGTCGGCCACAAGGCCGCCGTGCGGATCGTGGCGCCGCTGGCGCCGTTTACGGCAGGCGCCTTGACCGAGCGCGAGGTTGAGTCGAGAGGGCTGGATTACAAGACGGATCCGGCGAAGGCGCGGCGCCTCTTGAGCGAAGCCGGCGTCACGAACCTCGGGTTCGACCTCGTCACCTCGGAGCTGCAGTCGTACCGGATCGTGTACGAGTCGCTGCAGGCCCAGCTCGCGAAGGTCGGCATCCAGGTCCGGCTGCGGGTCGTGGATCACGCGACCTACCACGCGACGATCCGCAAAGACGCGAACCCGCTCGTCGTCTACATCGCCTTCCGGCCGAACGCCGACATCTACCTGCGGAGTTTCTATCACTCCGCGTCGATCGTCGTGACCGGGAAGAGCCCCGACACGAACTTCGCCCACTACGCCGCCATCGACGCGCTGATCGACCGCGCGCGCGTCGAGACGAACCCCGCCGCGCAGGTCGCGCTGTGGAAAGAGGCGCAGCTCAAGATCCTCCAGGACGCGGCGGCGTATCCGATTTACTACCAAAATCAGGTGTACGCGCGCACCAGCGGCGTGGACTACGGCCATCCGCTGAAGTCGGTGCTGGCGCTCTACCCGGGGGTCGACGAGACGACGCGCCTGCGGCGTGGCTGATCGCGATCCCGGCTGCGCAGCCCCGCGGCCCCGCGCAGTCGGGGGAGGGGAGGGCCGCCGGTGCTGAGGTATCTGGCCGGCCGCCTCCTGTTCGCGATTCCGATCTTCCTCGGGGTCGTCACGATCGTGTTCGTGATCGTGCGCGTGCTCCCGGGGGATCCCGCGTCCGTCGCCCTCGGCGACTACGCGTCCCGCGACGCGGTCGAGGCGCTGCGCCACCGCCTCGGCCTCGACCGGCCGCTCGTCGTCCAGTACGCGGACTACCTCGCGGGCCTCGCGCGGGGCGACCTCGGCCAATCGCTCGTCAACGGTACGCCGGTGCGCAGCGAGGTGGCGCACAGCCTGCCCTTCACGCTGCAGCTGACGCTGCTCGCGCTGGTGCTCGGCATCGCGCTCGGCATCCCCGGCGGGGTCGTGAGCGCGCTGACGCGCAACCGCGCGCCGGACGGCCTGACGCGGGTGCTCTCGCTCGTCGGCCTCTCCGTCCCCGCGTATTACCTCGGCATCCTGTTGATCCTGTTGTTCGCGATCCAGCTGCGGGTGCTGCCGGCGATCGGCGCCGGGACGCTGTGGACCGCGGACAGCGTGCGGTACCTCATCCTGCCGGCGGGCACGCTCGGGCTCGTCATGGCCGCGGCGGTCGTCCGCTTCACGCGGTCGACCGTCTTGAACACGCTGAGCCAGGATTTTGTCCGAACGGCGCAGGCGAAGGGGCTGCGCCGTCCCGTGGTCATCGCGAAGCACACGCTGCGCGCGGCGCTGATTCCGATCATCTCGCTCGCCGGCGTCTGGAGCATCGGCCTGATCGGCGACTCCGTGACGACCGAGATCGTCTTCGCGCGGCCGGGTCTCGGCAGCCTGATGGTCGGGGCGATGCTCCAGCGCGACTACACGTCGCTGCAGTCGGTCATGGTCGTGTACACCGCGTTCGTCATCGTCATCAACCTGGCGAGCGACCTGCTCTACGGCGTCGTGGACCCGCGGGTCCGGTACTGACGATGGCCGGGGGGTGCGCATGAGCGTCGCTGCCGGTGGACCGCCTGACGGCGGACTCACCGGCCACGGTGAGATTGAAGCGGCGGAACGCCGCGCCCTGAGCCCGGCCGGACGCCGGTCGCCGTGGGCCGCGGTGCTCCGCAACCGCGTCTCCGCGGTCGGGATCGCGCTGGCCCTCGCGATCGCCGCCGTCTCGGCCGGCGCGCCGCTGCTGACGCCGTGGAGTCCGTACGACCAGGACGCGGTGCACCGTCTGCGGCCGCCGGGCGGCGCGCACCTCCTGGGCCAGGACACGTTCGGCCGGGACGTGCTGACGCGGATCCTGTACGCTGGCCGCGTATCGCTCGCGGTCGGTGTGGGGGCGGTGGCGCTCGGCGGCGTGGCCGGGACCGCGCTGGGACTGGCCGCCGGGTATTACGGCGGCGGCGTGGGGACCGCGATCATGCGCCTCGTCGACGTGCTGATGGCGTTCCCGAGCTTGCTGCTGGGGCTCGTCGTCCTCGCGGTGCTGGGGCCCGGGCTCGGCAAGTTGATCGTGGCGATCGGGCTCGTGCTGGCGCCGCCGTTTGCGCGGGTGACCCATGGGACGACGCTGTCCCTCGTCGGTCAGGAGTTTGTCGACGCCGCCCGCGCGATCGGCGCGGGGCCGTGGCGCATCCTCGGCCGGCACATCCTCCGCAACGTCCTCGGCGAGCTCGTCGTCCTCGGCGGGCTGCTGGCGGCCGGGGCGATCCGCATCGAGGCGAGCCTCAGCTTCATCGGCCTCGGCGTGCCGCCGCCGGTGCCGACGTGGGGCAACATGATCCGCGAGGGCACCCCGTACCTGATCGACGCGCCGTGGCTCTCGATCGCGCCCGGCGCCGCGATCGTGCTGGCGGTGCTGGCCTTCAACCTCGTCGGCGACGCGCTGCGGGACGTGATCGATCCGCGGCTGCGGAGCTGAGCGAGCCGGGAGGGAAGGGCATGCGCGTCACGGGTGTTCGGATCTTCATCGTCACCATCGGCGGCCGGCATCCGGTGCTGGTCGAGGTCCAAACCGACGCCGGCCTGACCGGGGCGGGAGAGGCCGGTCTGGCCTACGGCACCGGGGCGACCGCGGCCGCGGGCATGCTCAAGGACCTCGCGGAGGGGTTTCTCCTCGGCGCCGATCCGTTTCGGATCGAGGCCCTGTGGAGCGAGATGTACGCGCACACCTTTTGGGCGAAGGGCGGCGGGCCCATCGTCTTCGCCGGCATCAGCGCGATCGAACAGGCGCTGTGGGACATCGAAGGCAAGCACCTCGGCGTGCCGGTGTACGAGCTGCTGGGGGGCCGCGTGCACGAGCACATTCGCGCCTACGCCAACGGGTGGTCGTTCCGGGCCGTGACGCCGAACGACTTCGCCCGGGAGGCGCGGCGGGTCGTCGACGACGGCTACACCGCGCTCAAGCTCTATCCGCTCGCGACCGCCGAGCTCGACGCGCACGGCCACATCCGGCACGTCTCGTACCGGTCGATCGACCGCGCCGCCGAGCGGCGGGCCGTAGACCGCGTCCGCGCGGTGCGGGAAGCCGTCGGGCCGGACGTCGACGTCATGGTCGACATGAGCGCCGAGCTGACGACCGACGCGATCATCCGCCTCGGGCGGCAGCTCGAGCGGTTCGAGCCGCTCTTCTTCGAGGAGCCGGTCGATCCGTTCGACGTGGAGGCGTTGAAGAAGGTGTCGGAGCAGGTCCACCTGCCGATCGCCGTCGGGGAGCGTCTCTACACGCGGTACGCGTTCCGGCGCGTCCTCGAGCTCCACGCCGCGGACATCCTCCAGCCGGACGTCACCAACACCGGCGGGATTCTGGAGACGAAGAAGATCGCGGCGATGGCCGAGGCCTACAACGCGCGCATCGCGCCGCACAACTGCGCGAGTCCGGTCTCGACCGCCGCCGCGATCCAGGTCGACGCCTGCACGCCGAACGTGCTAAACCAGGAGCTGTACCCGTACCGGATCCCGGAGCACTTCGAGATCGTCGACTGCGCGCCCGAGCTGGAGGTGCGCGGCGGGCTGCTCCCGGTGCCCACGCGCCCGGGCCTGGGCGTGACGCTCGTGGAGGAGAAGGTCCGTCCGTTCGTGTGGGCGGAGTGCCGGTTGTAGTCAATGGCCCGGGACGCAGCTACACCCTGACGGTGACAAAGTCGGGCGCGTACGAACACACGTGCTCGATCCATCCGTTCATGCACGCCAAGGTGATCGTGACGGAGCAGCCTTAAAGGGCCTTCCAGCCGAATTTCTCGAAGTCGATCCGCCCCGTGCGGTTGAACCGAACGCCCTCGCGCCGGAGCAGCGTTCGTTGCAGGACGTATCCGTCGCTGGGCCGCCAGCTGATCTTCCCCTGCGCGTTGACGACCCGGTGCCAGGGCACGTGGCTCGGGCAGGCGCTGAGCGCCCAGCCGACCGTGCGCGCGCCCCGCGGCATCCCGAGCGCGCGGGCGATCGCGCCGTAGCTGGTGATCCGGCCGCGGGGGATCCGGCGCACAAGATCGTACACGCGGGAGAAGAGCGCGGAGCGACGGCCTGTGCCGCGGCGGACCAGGACCGTTGTCATCACGCGGCTGCGCATCCAAGGTCCTTCAGCGCGTCGTTGATCGTTGGTGCCGCCTGTCCCGCCGGGGCGCGCGCCGGCCGCCTCTCGCCGTTCTGAACGCCTCCAGGCGTGGCATTAGATCCTTCAACATGATACTCGTACCGAAAGGCAGGACAGTAGCGGGAAGCCGCCCGGCCTGGAGCGCCCAGGTCCTCCGTGCGGCCACGATCATGGGAATCTGGTCCGTGACACGCGCGAGTTTTTCAAACTTCTCGGCCAGGTACTCCGGCGTCCAGTAGCCGACGATTTCGAGCGCGACCTCGGTGCCATCGCCGTGTTGAAAGACGAAGTCCGGCACGACAAGATGCTCCCCGGCCTCGAGCAGGAGCGTCTCGCGGCGCAGCCGCCAACCGTTCCTCGTCTCGCCGAATTTTCGCGCGAAGCGTTCCTCGAGACTCGAATCGAATAGCCGCGGCGCCGGCACGCGGGACCGCAGGCCGTCCGCCGAGGTGAGCGTGAACGTGGCCGGACGCCACCCTGTGCGGAGGATGAGCGAGGCGCTCATGCGCCAATCCCGCGCCTGGACCAGTGCCGCCAGGAATTTGGCGAAGTCGACGCCGTACACGTGAGTCTTCCGTAGAATGGAATTCGGACCGTCGAAGACGAGCCGGTAAGCCCCGTTGGTCCCGCGCCCAAGCCGGTGCAGTAGCCGCGAGAGGCGCGCGTACTGGACGATATATTTCAAGTCCGCGCGCGCCTCGATCTCGACGCGGGTGGCGTCGTAGAGTAGGGTCTGGGCCTGTGCGAGATCGTAGTCGGCCCGAAGCTCCTCGGCCGTATACGCCTCTGGGAACGTGGTGAGGCGATGGTACGCGGGGTAGTCGGCATACAACACCGCGACACGGTCGTTGGGCGTCGCGGGCGCTTGCCCGAACTCTTCGGCCAGAATGGACGCTGCCGTCTCGTGCGCCACGACCGGATGCCGGGACGCTGCAACGTCAAACACCCGCAGCCGTCGCTCGGCCTGGCGGGCCCCGCGCGGCCATTCGTATGTCGCCGCGTCGTCGAGGAGTGTCACGACCGCTTCCATGCGATCCGGCCGGAGGCCATCGAGCGCCGCACGGGCGGCATTGCGGACGTCATTCAGGTAGCGGCCCACCCCGCCCTGATACACGGCGATGGCGCTGCGCAGCAGGGGGACGCAGTCGTCCTCCAGCCGGTCAGAGAAGATCGAGTTGCTGGGCCTGTCCCAGTGATAGACGCGTTGCGCTTTGGTAAGCATCGGTCCGGCCGCGGCGCCGCGCGCGGGCGACGTCGGGCGTCTCCTCGACCACAACTTCGTACAGCCGTGCCGGCCGGTCTCCCGACCGCCTGAGCAGCCGCCCGAGGCGTTGCACGGCCTCGCGCGTGCCTCGTTCGCCGCCGAGGACGATGCCGACCTTGACCGCGGGGGCGTCCCAACCTTCGTTCAGGACCTGGCAGGCGGCCACGGCGCGGTATGTGCCATGCGCAAACCGGTCGAGCACGGCGTTCCGTTCCCGCTTGTCCGAGTGCGACGTCAACGCGGGGATCAGAAACCGTGCGGAGACGTCGAGCGCCATCCGGTTCGAGGCCGTGAAGATGACGCACTGTTCGTCGGGGTGGAGTCGCAGGATGTCTTCGACGACACGTAGTTTCTCCGCCGACCGGTGCACCAACGCCAATTTACGATGGTAGGCTCGGAGAATGCTTTTCGCCTCGGGATCGCTGCGGGACGCCTTGGCGAGGTCCTCCTTCCAATCGAAGGTCCCGTTGTCGCGCCGCCGCCGGGCGACGTAGGCGCGAATGGCGCGAGACAGCCGGTCGAATTCTTCCTGCTCCCCTTCCGTGAGGTAGATCGGCACGCGGATGATGGTGTAGTGCGCAAGCGTCCGGCCACGTGCCTGCGGAAGACGCTCTTCGAAGACGAATGGACCGAGCAGTTCGGTGAGCATGCGGTCCCGGCCGTCGGCCCGTTCCGGCGTCGCGGTGAGGCCGAGCCGCATCGGCGCGAGACTGTCCAGCGCGCTCTCGTGGAGCGTTGCGCCCGGCAGGTGGTGGGCCTCATCGTAGACGATCAATCGGTACCGGTTGCCGATGTCTTTCATGTGGATCCACGCGCTCTCGTACGTCGTCACCGTGATCGGCCAGACCTCGCGGCGCGCGTCCCCCAGCACACCAGCCTCTGCCCCGAGCCCCAGCCGGATCCGCCGTTGCCACTGGTACATCAGATCACGCAGCGGCGTCACAATGAGGGCGGAGACCCGATAGCGTGCGATGGCCGTCAGCGCGATCTCGGTTTTCCCCGTGCCGGTTGGCTTCACGACGACGCCGCGCCGGCCGGCGCGCTCCCAGGCGGCCAGCGCCGCCTCTTGGTCCGGACGAAGCACCGGTAGGGCGGGCCGGAGTCCCGGGCAGTCGAAGAAGTCCGCGGCGTCATCACGGATGGTCAACTGGCACTTCTTCGCGTCTTCCGTGAACCGGAAGTGGTTGAGCGCCTCCGTGCGCCAGGCCGCGACCCGGTCGTCCCACGTGAAGTACGGCGGCACGTCGGCGCCGGGCGGCGCGTCGAGACGCAGGGAGCCGCGCTCGAAGCGCAGCCTGAGAATTCGATCCGGAAGGGCGGACATTACGCCCGACGTGATTGGCGCGTCAACGCGCTTCCGGCGCTTAAGCGACATCTGGAATCCTATCTTGGCAAGGCGCGCCGTGAATCCTGCGCCACACCGTCCTGTCTCAGGCGCTCTGATGAAGGCCCGGCAGCATATCCGGTGAGGGGACTGCGAGCGTTATTGCTATCGTTAGTCTAATTGACGTACAATAGGGACAAGGGATTTCGAGAGGTAGCCCATGGCGCGCGCGCAAGCAAGGAACTCAAAGCACAGGAGCCGCGGAGTACGAGCGGAGCGGCTGGGGTTCCGCCTGGATGGGCAGGCGAAGCAGCTGATCGAAAGGGCCGCAAAGCTTGAGCGGCGAAAACTAACGGACTTCTGTGTGACCGCGTTGACAGACGCAGCTCGCCAGGCGATCGCACAGCATAAGACCCTGGCGCTGTCCGCTCGAGACCGCATCGCATTTTTCAAGGCGTTGGTCAACCCGCCAGAGCCAAGCGAACGTCTCCGGCGAGCGTTTGCGGCGGAGCGGCGACGGGTCGCCCGGTGAATGAGCATACACGCAGACTTACGCATTGTGCCGCTTGCCCCAGAGGTGCACGATCGAACAGGTTTCTCCTGCGGTGTTGCGAGCTTTGATGCCTACCTGAAAGAGCAAGCCGGGCAGGATGTGCGCCGGAAGACAAATGCTGTTTTTGTATTGGTCAGCGAGGATAAGCCGACACAGATCCTTGGATATTTCACACTTTCTGCAACCGCAATCGCACAAGGGGAGGTGCCGGAACAAGCCCGCAAATATATCCCGCGATACCCGCTCGTGAGTGCGACGCTCATCGGCCGCCTGGCTGTCGCCAAAGAGAAGCAGGGACGAGGGTTCGGGCACGTTCTTCTTGCCCATGCCCTGCGGAAGGCGTACGAGAGCGCTGGCAGTGTGGGATCGTGCATGGTGGTGGTAGATGCAATCGATGAAGAGGTCGCCGGCTTCTACGGCGCCTACGGCTTTGTGCGCTTGCAGGACTCGATGCGCCTGATCTTGCCGATGCGAACGATCGCAAAAGGCATCACGTCGTCTTAATATCTTAAACATTTATGGTGCCGGAGGAGGGACTCGAACCCCCACGGGTTTTGGCCCAGGCGATTTTGAGTCGCCCTCGTCTGCCATTCCGACACTCCGGCACGGCGCGCCCGGGGGACGGACGCACACGTCATGGTACCATCGCCGGCCGCCCGCCGCCAGTGCGCCTGGTCTGGCTGGGCCGCCTACCGGCTCCGCTCGTAGATCAGTCTGAGGCCTTCGAGCACGAGCATCGGATCGTGGTGGTCGATGCACCCGCACTCCGCCACGACCAGGTCGGCCCATCCGCCCGTGGCCACTGTGACCGCCGGCGCCCCGAGCTCCTCGCGAATGCGCCGCACGACGTCGTTCACCAGGCCCACGAAGCCGAAGACGATGCCGGCCTGCATGGCCGTCGTCGTCGAGCGGCCGATCGCCGTGCGCGGCGACTGGAGCGGCACGCGGTGCAGCTGCGCGGCGTGCTCGGCCAGGGCGTCGACCGAGATGCCGACCCCGGGCGCGATCGCCCCGCCGAGAAAGTCCCCCTCGCGGGAGACGACCGAGAACGTCGTCGCCGTCCCGAGGTCCACGACGATCGCCGGCCCGCCGTACCTGGCGTAGGCCGCGACCGCGCCGCAGATCCGGTCGGCGCCGACCTCGCGCGGGTTTTCGTAGAGGATGCGCATCCCGGTCGGGGTGTCCGAGTCGGCGACCAGCGGCGTCACGTGAAAGTAGTCGTGGGCCAGCCGGACCATCGTGTCCAGCAGCGCCGGGACGACCGAGCTGATCGCGATGCCGCCGACGGCGTCGAACCGGAGGCCGGCGGTGTCGAACAGCCCGCGGACCAGCACCGCGTATTCGTCCGCCGGGCGGCCGGTGTCGCTCGACACGCGCCAGTGATGCAGCAGGTCGCGGCCGCGGTACACCCCGATCTTCGTGAGGGTGTTATTGGCGTTGAGGGCGAGCAGCAGCGGCGTGTCCACCACTCCTAATTCTAACATCTACACGCGTCCGGGACATGGTCCGGCACCGTCATTGCCGCTGCACTTACAAGCCGACCTCAAAGGGCGGGGTTCCCGCTGACTCTGAAGCTCGAAAGCGCCGGACTGCCGCAAACGTCATGGGTTAAGATCAGCCAAATCCGAACCCTGTCCGCCGAACGTCTCGGACGCCGCGTCACGAGCGTCTCGCCCGAGGAACTTGCTCAAGTCATTGAGGGTCTGCTCGAACCCATCGGTTAGAGTCAATCGCACGAATGGGCCATGCTATAATTTTATGTAGATGTCTTCCGCCGATCGCCGCACGCTGCTTCTCGTGGACGCGAACGGCCTCGTGTACCGCGCCTTTTTCGCGCTTCCCTATTTCACGACGCGCGACGGCCGCCCCACGAACGCCGTCTATGGGTTCACGACGATGCTCCTCAAAGTGCTCGAGGAGCAGGCGCCGACGCACGTCGCCGTGGCTTTTGACAGGCCCGGCCCGACGTTCCGCCACGAGGCGTTCGCGGAGTACAAGGCGCTCCGGCGCCCGATGCCCGACGACCTGCGGCCGCAGATCGCGCTCGCCAAAGGCGTCGTGGAGGTCCTGGAGTTGCCGATCTTCGAGGTGACCGGCTTCGAGGCCGACGACGTCATCGGCACGCTCGTTCGGCGCGCGGAGGCCGACGGGTTCGAGGTCCTGATCGTGACCGGCGACCTCGACGCGCTGCAGCTGGTCTCGCCGCGCACGAAGGTGATGATGACGAGCCGCGGCATCAGCGACACCGTCATCTACGACGAAGCCGGCGTGGAGGGCAAGCTCGGGGTCACGCCGGCCCAGGTCCCGGATTTCAAGAGTCTCAAAGGCGACGCGACCGACAACATCCCGGGCGTGCCGGGCGTGGGCGATAAGACGGCGGCGCGCCTCTTGGCCGGCGGCGTGACGGTGGAGACGCTCCTCGCCGATCTCGACGGCCTGGCCGATGCCCGGCTGCGGGCGAAACTGGCGGAGCACCGCGAGCAGATCGTGCAGAGCAAGCACATCGCGACGATCGCGACGGACATCGACCTGCCGGTCGACTGGTCGGCGCTGCGCCGGCACACGCCCGACATGGAGCGCGTGCGCGCGCTCTTCACCGACCTCGAATTCCGCACACTGCTCGACCGCTTGGGCGTGGCGACGGCGGCGCCGGCGGATCAGACGCGCGGGACGTACCGGACGATCGCGGCCTCGGACCTGGGCGCGGTCCTCGCGAACGCGACGCAGCTCGCGGTTGCGCCGGTCGCCGAGGAGGGACATCCGTTTTCCGCCCGGCTGCGCGGCGTCGCGCTCGCGACGCAGCCCGGAGAGGCCGTCTACCTCGAGACCGGCGGCGACGTCCCGCGCCCCCTCGCGGAGGCGTTGAAGCGCGAGGACCTGCCGAAGCTGAGCCAGGACGTCAAGCGCGACGTGCTGCTGCTGGAAGGGGTCGGCCTCGCGCCGCGCGGCTTCGTCTTCGACGTCGGCTTGGCCTCGTACGCGCTCGATCCGGCGAAGCGCAGCCACACGCTGGCGACCGCCGCCTTCGACTTTCTGCACTGGCAGCTGCACGGTGGCGCGGCGGACGCGGGCGGACCGCTGCTCGGAGAGAGCCCTGCCGAGACGGCCGGCGAGGAAGCCGACCTGATCGTCCGCCTGCGGGACGTGATGGACCGAGGACTGCGCACGCGGGAGGTCGACCGGCTGTACCGCGAGCTGGATCTGCCCCTCGCGTTTGTCCTGGCGCGCATGGAGCGGGTGGGCGTCGCGATCGACGCCGCCGCGCTGCGGGCGCTGTCCGTGTCGTTTCGCGAGCGCCTGGACGTGCTGACCCGCGACATCCACCGGCTCGCCGGGACGGAGTTCAACATCGGATCTCCGAAGCAGCTCGCGCACGTCTTGTTCGAGAAGCTTCAGCTCCCCGCGCAGAAGCGGACGAAGACCGGGTACTCCACGGATGCCGAGGTCCTCGAGCAGCTCGCGCCGCTCAGCGAGGTCGTGGCGAAGATCCTGGAGCACCGCCGCCTCAGCAAGCTGCTCGGTACCTACGTCGACGCGCTGCCGGCCGCCCTCCATCCGGCGAGCGGGCGGCTGCATCCGACCTACAATCAGGGAGGGTCCAGCACCGGCCGCATCGTCACCACGGAGCCCAACCTCCAGAACATCCCGATCTTCGAGGAGGACGGCCGTGAGGTGCGTCGGGCCTTCGTGGCGGGTCGGCCCGACCACGTCCTGCTGTCGGCGGACTATTCGCAGATCGAGCTGCGGGTGCTCGCCCACATCACGGAGGATCCGGGCCTGCTCGCGGCGTTCCAGGAAGGCCGCGACATCCACACGGCGACGTCGGCCGAAGTCTTCGGCGTCGCGCCGGACGCGGTGACGGCGGACATGCGCCGGCAGGCCAAGATGTTCAACTACGGGATCGCCTACGGCATCACGGACTTCGGGCTTGCCACACGGCTCCAGATCAGCCGCGAGGAGGCGCGCGCGTTCATGGACACCTACTTTGCGCGCTACGCCCGCGTCGCCGACTACATGCGCGAGGCCGTCGAGCGGTGCCGCCGCGACGGCGACGTCCGGACCCTGCTCGGCCGCCGGCTGCCGGTGCCGGACATCCTGAGCCGCCACCGCCCGACGCGCGAGCGTGCGGAGCGCGTCGCGATCAACGCCGCGATCCAGGGGACCGCCGCGGACATCATCAAGCTCGCGATGCTGAAGATCGCCCGCGAGCTGCTGCCGCGCTTCCCCGGCGTCGAGATGGTGCTGCAGATTCACGACGAGCTGCTGTTCGAGCTGCCGAAGGACTTGGTCGCTGAGGTGGCGCCGGAAATCCGCCGGCTGATGGCGGATGCGTACCCGCTGCGCGTGCCGCTCCCGGTCGATGCCGGCATCGGACCCAACTGGCTTGATCTAACCGACGTCGCGTGAGCGTCCGCCCCCTGGCGAGGACAGGCCGTCCGCTCCGGATCGGGCTGACGGGCGGCGTGGCCAGCGGCAAGAGCACCGTCGCCTCGGCCCTCCGCGCGCTCGGCGCCGCGATCGTGGACGCCGACGCGATCGCGCGCGAGGTCGTGCGTCCCGGCGGGCCCGCGTACCAGGGCGTCGTCGCGGCGTTCGGGCCGTCCGCGGTCGGACCGGACGGCGCCCTCGACCGCAAAGCGCTGGCCGCGCACGTCTTCGCCGACGAGGCCGCCCGCCGCCGCCTCAACGCCGTGACGCACCCCCACATCCGGCGCCGGATGGCGGAGGAGGGGGCGCGTTTGACGGCCTCGCCTGAAAGTCCGGTCATCGTGTTCGACATTCCGCTGCTGCTCGACACGACGGACGGCCGCGACCTGGATCTGGACGGCATTGTCGTCGTGTATGCCGACGACGGGACACGGCTGCGGCGGCTGACCGCCCGGGACGGCATCTCGGAAGACGAGGCGCGGCGGCGCGTGGCCGCGCAGGTTCCGCTTGAGGATAAGGTGAAGCGGGCGGATTGGGTGATCGACAACTCGGGGACGGCGGCCGAGACGCAGGCGCAGGTCAAGCGCCTGTGGCAGACGTTGACCGAGCGCGCCGGGACCCGACCGGAATCGGGGGGCTGATCCTCCGCAATGGACAAGGTCAATCTGAACGAGGCGTTCGGGCGGTTCCAGGAGTACTGGAGCCCGAAGATCGCCGGCGAGCTGAACGACCACTACGTCAAAGTTGCCAAGGTGAAGGGCGAGTTCACCTGGCACCACCACGAACGCGAGGACGAGCTCTTTCTCGTCGTGAAGGGCCGGCTGCTCATCAAACTGCGCGATCGCGATCTCTGGCTCGGCGAGGGCGAGTTCGTCGTCATCCCCAAGGGCGTGGAGCATCTGCCCGTCGCGACCGACGAAGCCCACATCGTGCTCGTCGAGCCGAAGACGATCCTGAACACCGGTACCCAGCGCACGGAGCGGACCGCGGGCGACCAGTGGCTCGGCGGGGCGCCCGCCCCGGCCAAGCGGGCCGGCCGTTCGCTCGACGACGTGCTGCTAATCGCCTTGCAGGCGCTTCCCGACGGCGCGCGCCAGCTCGTGCATCTGCTCGACATCGAGGAGTTCGAACTGGAAGTGGAAGAGCATCTTGCGCAGGTGGGCCGGTGGAGCGTCCGGCTCGCCGCCGCCGCCGGGGTGCCGCCGGAGCGGCAGCGGCTGCTGGCGCAGGCGGCGCTGCTCCACGACGTCGGCAAACTCGGCCTGTCCCGGGCGCTGCTGCGAAAACCTGGCGCGCTCTCGGCCGACGAACGGGCGCTGCTGGTGCAGCACGTGAACAAGGGCGTCAGCCTCCTCCGGGCCCTCGACGTCGAGGACGGCGTGGTCGAGATCGTCGCGGCCCACCACGAGCGGTGGGACGGCGCCGGGTATCCGCGAGGGCTCACCGGCGAGGCGATTTCGGTCGAGGCGCGCATTCTCGCGATCGCGGACAGTTTTGACGCGATGACGAGCGAGCGGGTCTACCATCCGGCCCGCCCGCGCGAGGAGGCCAAGAACGAGCTTCGCCGGGAGGCCGGCCGCCAGTTCGAAGCCCGGCTGGTCGACTTGTTCATCGCGCTGCCCGACGAGGCCGCGCGCACGAAGGGATAAGCCGCCCGCGTTGGTGACGGGACCCCTCGCGCGCGTCGCGGCGGGGTCCCGGGTGTTCGGTAGTCTCCAGGTGTTCGGTAGTCGCCGTTTCGAGCCCGATGCTATAATTATGTGATGCCTCAGTTCAGAATGGTTACAGATCAGCCCCCGGCCGGCGACCAGCCCCAAGCGATCGCCCAACTCATCGAAGGCACCCGGCGTGGCGACCGCTATCAGACCCTCCTTGGAGTGACGGGATCCGGTAAGAGCGTCATCGGCGATACGCCCGTGCTTCTCAAGAAAGGTCCGCAAGTTTGGATCGAGCGCATCGGGAGCCTTGTGGATACTCAACTGTCCGATCACGCTGCCGGGATTGAGCGTGCACACGACACCGAAGTTCTATCGCAACCGATCGCAGACGATACCATAGAGGCGTACAGTTTCGATCCCGTTAGTTGTCGTTCGTCATGGAAATCCGTGCGGCAATTCGTGCGACATGGGTCGCCGGAAATGCTCTGGCGCGTCGTAACTTCGTGCGGCCGTAGCGTGACTACGACGGGTGATCACAATTTCTTTGTGCTTCGCGATGGACGGCTGAGGTTGCTTGCAACCAGCGAGATACAGGCCGCCGACTATTTGCCTGTCCCCAGACATCTTCCTGAGCCCGCCGACGCGCTTTTGGAGTTGCCGCTCAGCGAGATGTTCACTGACGATGATCCGATCTATGTGTCTGTACCGTCGTTCGCCACCGCTTGGGCGAGCCATTCGGAGACCCTTCGTCCCATGTTTACGCCCGGCCAACGCGATCGGCTCCGGCACGGATATCGGGTACCCTTGCCGACTTATCAACAAGCCGTGTCTGTGTTGCCTTCTCTTGCGCGCGATGCCCGGTTCGCTCTCAGGAAGGGCAACCATCATGTGCCTGGCGCGCTCCCGCTGACTGAGGGGTTGCTCCGATTTGTCGGCTACTACATTGGGGAGGGACACGCGACGGGACGGTGCGTAACCCTGTCGTCAGCCGACAAGGAAGTTATCGCTGATTTCGTCGCGGTTGGAAGGTCGCTCAGTCTCGGTTATCATCATCCGCTTAAGACTTACGATTATCAGTTTGGATCGACCCTGTGGTCTCGTCTTCTGACCCGTTGGTGCGGCACGGGCGCGCGCTCCAAGCGTCTGCCGCCGTTTTGGCCGCAGCTATCAAACGCTCACCTCGCCCAGTTACTCCGGGCCTATTTCACCGCTGATGGCGGTGTGGACGGTCCCGCCGTCTCCTGCATGACGGCGAGCCGCAACCTTGCGTCGGATATACAGACGGCGCTGCTTCGATTTGGAATAGTTGCGCGAGTCCGGCGGCGAGACATCAAGTTGCCGAACAAGGGCGAGCGCCGTCCGTACTGGCGGTTGTCGATCTCTGGCCAAACCGCACTACGCGCATTCCGTGAGTCGATCGGCTTTGCGACACCGGCGAAGCGTGCGTGGCTGAACAAGCTGGTGCGGCTTGACGAGAACACCAATGTTGACGTCGTGCCGTTCAGTGCCGATACGCTCCTCGGTCTGCGCCATCGCCTCGGCCTCTCACAGCGCCTCGTTGCCTCCTGCGTTGGCTGCTGCCGATCGCTTATCTCGTTGATCGAGCACGGTCGTCGGCACCCCTCAAGGGCTCTCGCAGAACGTTTGATTGTGCTATTCCGTGAGGAGGCGACCGTCCAGGGCGCTACCGGCGTGCTCGAGCAGTTGAACGACATGGCGGCGCTGGTGGAGCTCTTTTGGACGCCGGTGACCGAGGTGCAGTCCGTGCCTGGGCACGGTTACGTCTATGACCTTGCCGTTCAAGATAATGAGACGTTCCTTGCCGGTGACGGAGGCCTGTTCGTCCACAATACGTATACTGTTTGCCGGGTCATCGAGCAGATCCAGCGCCCCACGCTCGTGCTGGCCCACAACAAGACGCTCGCCGCGCAGCTCTACGGCGAGATCCGGCAGTTCTTTCCCGACAACGCCGTGCGGTACTTCGTCTCCTACTACGACTACTACCAGCCCGAGGCGTACGTTCCGCAGACCGACCTGTACATTGCGAAGGACGCCTCCATCAACGACGAGATCGACCGGCTGCGGCACGCCTCGACGAAGGCGCTGATGGAGCGCCGCGACGTCATCGTCGTGGCCTCGGTCTCGTGCATCTACGGCTTGGGCTCCCCCCAAGATTACGAGGACGTGATGCTGTTCGTGCGCCGCGGCGAGCGGCGGTCGCGGGACGATATTCTCCGCCGGCTCGTCGATATCCAGTACGAGCGCAACGACATCGACTTCGCGCGCGGACGGTTCCGCGTGCGCGGCGATGTGATCGAGGTCTTTCCGGCCTACGAGGACCGCGCCGTCCGCATCGAGCTGTTCGGCGACGAGGTCGAGCGCATCCACGAGGTCAACCCGCTGACGGGCGAGATTTTGGACGACAAGCCCGCGGTCGCGATCTGGCCGGCTAAGCACTGGGTGACCACGGCCTCGAAGCTCGAGCAGTCGCTCGGCCGCATCGAGGGCGAGCTGCGCGAGCGCCTGCAGTGGTTCAAGGATCAGGGCAAGCTCCTGGAGGCGCAGCGGCTGGAGTTCCGGACGAAGTACGATCTCGAGATGCTGCGCGAAGTCGGGTACTGCCCCGGCATCGAGAACTACTCGCGGCATCTCGCGGGCCGGGCCGCCGGGGAGCGGCCGGGATGCCTGCTCGATTACTTCCCGAAGGACTTCCTCGTCTTCCTCGACGAGTCGCACGTGACCGTCCCTCAGGTCCGCGGCATGGTCGAGGGCGACCGGGCGCGCAAGCGGAACCTCGTCGACTTCGGCTTCCGCCTGCCGTCGGCGTTCGACAACCGGCCGCTCACGTTCGACGAGTTCGACGCGATGGTGCCCCAGGCGGTCTTCGTCTCCGCGACGCCGGGCCCGTACGAACTTGAGGTGTCGGCGCAGGTCGTCGAGCAGATCGTCCGGCCCACCGGCCTCGTCGACCCCCAGGTGGAGATCCGGCCGGCGAAGGGCCAGGTCGACGATCTCATCGCCGAGATCAAGGCGCAGGTGGAGAAAGGCGAGCGCACCCTGGTCACAACGCTGACGAAGCGTATGGCCGAGGACCTCGCCGACTACCTGCAAGAGATGGGCGTCAAGGTCCACTACCTGCACGCGGAGGTGGAGACGCTGCAGCGGGTGCAGATTCTTAAAGACTTGCGCCTCGGCACGTACGACGTGCTCGTCGGCATCAACCTGCTGCGTGAGGGCCTCGATCTGCCGGAAGTCTCGCTGGTCGCGATCCTCGACGCCGACCGCGAAGGGTTCCTGCGATCGGAGACCAGTCTCGTGCAGACGATGGGCCGCGCCGCGCGCAACGTCGGCGGACGGGTCCTGCTGTACGCGGACGAGACGACCGACTCGATGCGCCGCGCGATCGAGGAGACGGACCGGCGCCGCGTGATCCAGGTGCGGTACAATGAGGAGCACGGAATCACCCCCCAGTCCATCGTGAAGCCGATTCTCGACCACATCGAAATCCAAGCTTTCGCCGAGGACGCCGCCGGGTACGGCGGCGATGCCGATGGCGCGGCCGCGGAGACGCCGGCCGCGCCCCGGACGGGCGCCGTGCTGACCGCCGAGGAACTGATCGGGCTGGCCGAGCAGCACCGCAGTCCGGTCTCATGGGACATCGCGCGGCTCTTGATGCTCAGTCCGGCGGAGCTCGAGCAGACGATCGAGGCGCTCGAACGCGCGATGCGCCACGCCGCCGGCGAGCTCCAGTTCGAAAAGGCCGCCGCGCTGCGGGACCAGATCAACGAACTGCGCAAGGGGCTCGGCGAGCCGTTCTTCGCGCCGGCGGGCGCGCGCGGCGCCCGGGGGAAGGCGCGAGGCGCGGCGAGAGGGCGGCCGGGACGGTCGTCCTGGCGGCGGCGAGGGGCATAGCCCCGGGCCGCCGAGCGTTGGTCTTGCAGTGAGCTTCATCTCGAACAGTCAAGGAGCGGAGTAGACAGGCGCATGCCCCTGGATCGGATCGTCGTGCGCGGCGCGCGCGAGCACAACCTGGCCGGGATCGATGTCGAGATTCCCCGCGACCGCCTGGTCGTGCTGACCGGGATCTCGGGCTCGGGGAAGTCGTCCCTCGCGTTCGACACGATCTACGCCGAAGGGCAGCGGAAGTACGTCGAATCGCTGTCGGCGTACGCGCGGCAGTTCCTCGGCCTCATGGAGAAGCCGGACGTCGATCACATCGAGGGGCTCAGTCCGGCGGTCTCGATCGATCAGAAGGGCGCCCCCCGCAACCCCCGGTCCACCGTCGGCACCGTCACGGAAGTCTACGACTACCTGCGCCTCCTGTATGCGCGGGTGGGCGATCCGCACTGTCCGAAATGCGGCCGGTCGATCGACCGTCAAGTGCCGGAGCAGATGGTGGACCGCGTGCTGGCGATGCCGGAGGGCACCCGTATCCTCATCCTCGGCCCGATCGTCCGGGGACGCAAGGGCGAGTACCGGCAGCTGTTCCAGGATCTGCGGCGCCAGGGGTTCGTGCGCGTCCGCGTGGACGGGGCGCTCTACGAACTCGGCGAGGAGATCCCGCTCGACAAGAACCGCAAGCACACGGTCGAGGTCGTCGTGGACCGGCTCGTCGTGCACCCGGATATCCGGTCGCGCCTGGCGGATTCCATCGAAACGGCGCTCAAGCTCGGGCAAGGCATCGTCGGCATCTCCATTGTGGACGGCGAGGAACTCGTCCTGAGCCGCAACTTCGCGTGTCCCGACTGCGGGATCAGCCTGCCGGAGATCGAGCCGCGGCTCTTCTCGTTCAACGCGCCCTACGGGGCGTGCCCGGCCTGCACCGGGCTGGGGTACAAGCAGGAGATCGACCCTGACCTCGTCCTCGACCAGAACCTGTCGCTGTTCGACGGAGCCGTCGTGCCGTGGGCGGCCTCGACGAGCGAGTACTATCAGGAAGTCTTGAAATCGCTCGCCGACCATTTCCGCGTGGACATGCGGACGCCGGTGCGGCGCCTGCCGAAAGAGTTCGTGCGGGCGCTGCTCCGCGGGACGGACGAGGACGTGCGCCTCCGGTACCACAACCGCTGGGGCGAGCTCCGCAACTACACCGCGGTCTTCGAGGGGCTGATCCCGCAGCTCGAGCGCCGGTACAAGGAGAGCGACTCCGAGTACGTCAAGGAAGAGATCGAGCAGTACATGAGCAGCGCGCCGTGCCCGGTCTGCCACGGCACGCGGCTCAAGAAGGAAGTGCTCTCGATCACGATCGGCGGGCGGTCGATCGCCGAAGCGTGCGCGCTCACGGTGCGCGGCGCCCTGCAGTTCTTCTCCGACCTCACGCTCGGCGAGCGGCAGCGCCTCATCGCCCAGCAGGTGCTCAAGGAGATCACCGCGCGGCTCAGGTTCCTCGTGGACGTGGGCCTCGACTACCTCACGCTGGACCGCACCGCCAACACCTTGTCGGGCGGCGAGGCCCAGCGGATCCGGCTGGCGACGCAGATCGGGTCCGGTCTCATGGGCGTGCTGTACGTGCTCGACGAGCCGAGCGTCGGCCTGCACCAGCGGGACAATCGCCGGCTGATCAACACCTTGATCCGCCTGCGGGACCTCGGCAACACGATCATCGTGGTCGAGCATGACGAGGAGACCATCCGGGCCGCGGATTGGATCGTCGACATCGGTCCGGGCGCCGGCGCGCACGGCGGCCGCGTCGTGGCCTCCGGGCCGCTCGCCACGATTCTCCGGACCGCCGGCTCGGTGACGGGCCAGTATCTCACCGGGGCCCGCCGCATCCCGATCCCGGCGCGGCGGCGCGCGGGAACCGGCGGCGCGCTCGTCATCCGGGGCGCGCGGGAGCACAACCTCCGCGGCATCGATGTGCGGCTGCCGCTCGGCCAGTTCGTCTGCGTCACCGGGGTCTCGGGCTCTGGGAAGTCGACGCTGATCGACGACATTCTCTACCGCGCGCTCGCGCACCGGCTCCACGGAGCCCGGGGCCGCGCCGGCGCGCACGACCGCATCGAGGGGCTCGATCTGGTCGACAAGGTCATCAACATTGACCAGTCGCCGATCGGCCGCACGCCGCGCAGCAACCCGGCGACCTACACGAAGACGTTCGACCTGATCCGGGAGCTGTTCGCCACCACGCCCGACGCGCGGGTGCGCGGGTACAAGCAGGGCCGGTTCTCGTTCAACGTGCGCGGCGGCCGCTGCGACGCCTGCGAAGGCGACGGGATCGTGCGGATCGAGATGCACTTCCTGCCCGATGTGTACGTCCCGTGCGAGGTCTGCAAGGGCCGGCGGTACAACCGGGAGACGCTCGAGGTCAAGTACAAGGGCCGGTCGATCGCGGACGTGCTGAACATGACGGTCGACGAGGCGATCGTGTTCTTCGACGCGATCCCGCGGATCCGGCGCAAGCTCCGGACGCTCGCGGACGTGGGCCTCGGCTACGTCAAGCTGGGGCAGCCCGCGACCACGCTGTCGGGCGGCGAGGCTCAGCGCGTGAAATTGAGTACGGAATTGTCGCGGCGCGACACCGGGCAAACCGTGTACATTCTCGACGAGCCGACGGTCGGGCTGCACTTCGCCGACGTGCAGCGGCTGCTCGAGGTGCTGCACCGGCTGGTCGATGCGGGCAACACGGTGGTCGTCATCGAACATAATTTGGACGTCATCAAGACCGCCGACTGGATCGTGGACCTCGGGCCGGAGGGCGGCGAGTTCGGCGGCACGGTGGTCGCGGAAGGCACGCCGGAAGACGTGAGTCAGGTTCCGGCGTCCTACACGGGGCAATATTTGAGACCGGTCCTGCGCGCCGCGGCCGCGTCGAGGAGCGGCGCGCGGCAGGCGTCGAACGGACGCAGCAAGGCCATCGCCGGGGGAGCAACTAACGGGCAGACCCCGTCGCGCGGCGGACCGAAGGGCCGCGTGCAGGGTGGTTCGAGGTGGGTGCGGCCCGCGCGCGCGGCATCCGGCCCGCGGCGCAAACCCAAGGCGTAAAGGGGGAGACGGCATGGCGAAGCAGCACGCGGCGAAGACCCAGCAGGTCGTCCTGTGGTTGGAGGGCGAGAAGGGCCCGCGGTTTGGCCTGGACACGGCCGGGATCGAGGAAGCCGGCGGCGTGACGCGATTCGTCGCCTGCCGGACCGACGCCGAGCGTGCCGAGGCGGTGGCCGACGCGCGGATCCTCGTCGCCGCGCACATCAAGGTCACGGAGGACCTCTTCCGGGCGGCGCCGCGCCTGGCCGGCGTCATTCGCACCGGGATCGGTCTCGACACCGTCGACATCCCCGCGGCTACGCGCCACGGGGTCTGCATCGCCCACGTCCCGGATTTCTGCTATGACGAGGTCGCCGACTCGGCCTGGGCCCTGCTGCTCGCGGTGGCGCGGAAGCTGCCGGAAGCCGGCCGGCGCGTCCGCGGCGGAGAGTGGGTGCCGAACAACCTGCTGCCGGTGCGCTCGCTGCGCGGCCGCACGCTCGGGCTGGTCGCCTTCGGACACATCGGCCGCAAGATGGCGGAGCGGGGGCGCGCCTTCGGTCTGCGGTTGATCGCCGCCGACCCGTACGTCGACGAGGCGGCAATGGCCCGCGAGGGCGTGGAAAAGGTGTCGCTCGAAGACCTGCTCGGTCAGGCCGATATCGTCTCGCTGCACACGCCGCTCACGCCGGAAACACGCGGCCTCATGAACGCCGCGGCGTTCGCCCGGATGAAGCAAGATGCGATCTTGATCAACACTTCCCGCGGGCCGGTCGTCGACGAGCCGGCGCTGGTGGCCGCGCTGCGGTCGGGACGCCTCGCCGGCGCCGGACTGGACGTGCTGGCCACCGAGCCGCCTGCCAAAGACAACCCGCTCTTCGCCATGGAGAACGTCGTGCTGACGCCGCATTCCTCGTCGACGACGATCGAGGCGCTCGATGATCTCACGCGCAAGGTGGATATGCAGATCGTGCAGATGCTGCGGGGCGAATGGCCGACCTATCTCGCGAACCGGGCCGTGAAGACGCAGCCCAATGTTCGCCTCACTGCGGGGCGGGGGGCCCCGGCCGCGTCATGACCCCCAACCGCGCGAAGGCGCGCCTCCGTGAAGGCGGCATCGCGATCGGCACGATGGTTTCCGAGCTCCGCACCGAGGAAGTCTCGTATGTGCTCGCCGCGGCCGGGTTCGATTTCTTCGTCATCGATACGGAGCACGCGTCGGCGAACTGGGAAACCGTCCAGACGCTCAGCCGCGCCGCGCGGAGCGCCGGCATCGCGCCGCTCGTCCGCGTGACCGACACGCTCTACTCGTTGATCGCCCGCGCGCTCGACGCGGGCGCGCTCGGCGTCATGGTGCCGCACGTGGAGACCGCGGCGGACGCCCGCGAGATCGTCCGGTGCGTGAAGTATCCGCCGGAAGGCGAGCGCGGGTTCGGGCTCCGTCCCGCCGTGACGGACTACGGCCAAGTGTCGGCCGCTCAGGCGGTCGCCTGGTCCAACGCCGAGACCCTCATTTTTGCGCAGATCGAGAGCGGCCGCGCCCTCGATAACCTCGACGACATCGCCGCGGTGCCGGGGATCGACGTCCTGCTGGTCGGGCCGAACGACCTCGCGCTGTCGCTGGGGGTCGCGGGCGACCTGATGCATCAGAAAATGCAGGATGCCTACAAGCACGTGGCCGAGGTTGCCACTCGCCACGGGATCGTCGGCGGGCTCCACCCGGGGGACCTCAAGGTGGTCGAGTGCGGGTGCGCGGCGGGAATGCGCTGCCTGATGCTCGCGTCGGACATCCGGATGCTGCTCGGCGCCGCGAAGCAGGCGGTGCAGGGCCTCCGAGCGCTCAAGCCCGCCACGGCCGGCTAAGCCGCAACGACGTTTCGGGTTCCGTGGCGCGGACGATCCCCGTCCGCGCCATGGTCATTTCCGACGCATAGGTATAATGGTGTTGTCGTGAGTCAGGACTCTCCGATCGGCACCCAGGCGCCGCCGCTGACCGAGCGGGTGGCCAACCTTCCCGCGCAGCCGGGCGTCTATCTCATGAAGGACGGCGCCGGCCGGGTACTCTACGTCGGCAAGGCGTCGTCGCTGCGCGCGCGGGTGCGGCAGTACTTTCAACCCGGCCACACGGACAGCCCGCGCATTCTGCACCTGATCTCGAAGATCCGGGACGTCGAGACCGTGGTCTGCGCCAACGAGGTCGAGGCGCTGATCCTGGAAGCGACGCTCATCAAGCGGCACCGGCCCTGGTACAACGTCCGCCTGGCCGATGACAAGTCATATCCCTACCTCAAACTGACGAACGAGCCCTTCCCCAAGATCGTCATGACGCGCAAGGTCGCCCGCGACGGCGCGAAGTACTTCGGCCCGTATCCCTATCACGAGCCGAAGCTCGTCGGGCGGACGATCCGGTTGATCCGCCGGCTGTTCAAGCTGCGGACCTGCAACATCGAGATCACGCACGATCTGCCGCGGCCGTGCCTCGACTATTACATCGGCCAGTGCAGCGCCCCGTGCGTCGCGTGGGGCGCGAACGCCGAGCAGTACGGCGAGCAGGTGCGCCAGGCGGCGGAGTTCCTCAACGGGCGGCACGACGCGCTGCGCAAGGACCTCGAAGCGCAGATGACCGCGGCGGCGGACGCGCTCGACTTCGAGCGCGCCGCGGCGCTGCGCGACCAGCTCCGCGGCCTGGAGGCGCTGCAGGAACGCCAGCGGATGGTGTCCGAGGGCGGGGAGGATCGCGACATCCTCGCGGTGGCGCAGGAGGGCGACGCCGGCGTCGTCCAGATTTTCTTGGTGCGCGGCGGCCGGGTCACCGGACAGGAGCACGTCATGCTGCAGGGGACGCGTGGCGTGGCACCGGCCGAAACGCTGGGCGCGTTTCTCACCCAGTTCTACGAGGCCGCCACCGTCGTGCCGCCGGAGATCCTGGTGCCCGAGCCGATCCCGGACCGCGAGGTGATCGAGCGGTGGCTCGGCGAGCGCCGCGGCGGGCGCGTCCATATCGTGCAGCCGCAGCGCGGCGACCGCGCACGGCTCGTGGCGCTGGCCCGTGACAACGCCGCGCTGCACCTTGCCCAGGAGGCGGCGCGCCAGGGCGGCGGCCCGGGCCCCGGCGTGCTCGAACTGCAGAGCCTGCTGCGTCTCGAATCACCGCCGGTGCGCGTCGAGTGCTTCGACATCAGCAACTTCCATGGCGGCGAGACCGTGGCGTCGATGGTCGTGGCCGAAGGCGGGCGCGTCAAGCCGCGGGAGTACCGGCGCTTCAAGATGAAGACCGCCGAGGGCCCCGACGACGTCGCGATGATGCGGGAGGTGCTCGCCCGGCGGTTTGCGCGCGCGCGCGAGGAGCAGGACCGCCTCGATCGCGACGAGCCGATCCGGCCGAAGTGGGCGGTGCTGCCGGACATCGTGCTGCTCGACGGCGGCCGCGGCCAGCTGAGCGCCGCGCGCGACGTGCTCTTCGAGTACAACCACATGATCCCGGCGATCGCGCTCGCGAAGGGGCAGGATCTGATCTACGTCGAGGGCCTCTCCGAGCCGATCGCGCTGCCGGCGGACGCGCCGGCCCTTCAGCTGCTGCAGCGCCTGCGCGACGAAGCCCACCGGTTCGCCAACGCCTATCACCAGCAGCTGCGGGGGCGGCGGATCGTGTTCTCGGCACTCGACGAGATCCCGGGCATCGGCGAGCGCCGCAAGCGCGCCCTCATCCGGCACTTCGGCTCCGTGCGGAACATCCGCCAGGCAAGTGCGGCGGACATCGCCGCGGTCGAGGGGATCGGCACGGTGCAGGCCGAGCGCATCTACCAGTACCTGCGCGACCACCCCGACGCAGCGGGGCGGCCCGGTCCGGACGGTGCGGGGCCGCCCGGTCCCGACGCCGGCCCCGACTCGCGCGGGCCAAACGGCTCGGCGTGACGCCCTCCCCCCGCGTGCTTCGGGCCGGCAGCCTCACGTTCGACGTCGCCACGCGTCCGCTCATTGTCGGCGTGCTGAACGCCACCCCGGACTCGTTCTACGACCAGGGCCGGTACTACGATGGCGACCGCGCGCTGGCCCGCGCCGACGAGCTGGTCGCGGAGGGTGCGGACCTGGTGGAGGTCGGGGGGGAGACCGCGCGGCCCGGACCGCCGGTCGACGCGGCGGAGGAACGGCGGCGCGTCGTGCCCCTGATCGAGGCGCTCGCCGGCCGGCTGCCGGTGCCGCTCGCGGTCGATACGTACAAGCTTGAGGTCGCGCGCGCCGCGGTCGAGGCCGGCGCCGTGCTCATCAACGACATCAGCGGCCTCGCCGACCCCAGGATGGCCGAGGTCGCGGCCGCGACCGGGGCCGCCCTCGTGGTGATGCACATTCAGGGTCGGCCGAAGGTCCGCCAGGCGGCGCCACATTATGATTCGGTCGTGGAGGAGGTCTACGCGTTTCTCGAGGAGCAGACGGCCCGGGCGCGTGCGCTCGGGGTGCCGGCCGACCGGCTCGTCGTCGATCCCGGATTCAGCTTCGGCAAAGCGCCGCGCCACGACGTGGAAATACTGCGGCGCCTGGGGGAGTTTTCGCGATTGGGCTATCCGATCTATCTGGCGACGTCGCGCAAGAACTACATCCGGGACATCCTCGCGCTGCCGGCCGAGGATCTGCTGGAAGGGACCCTGGCCGCGGTCGCGTACGGCGTCGCGCAGGGCGTCCACCTGGTCCGCACGCACGACGTGCGCTCGATCGCCAGGGTGATTCGGATGACGCTCGCGATCATGCACGGCGTCGACGGCGATGCGCCGGAGTCGGCCGGGGTTGCGGCGGCGGTGGGATCGGAGATCCGTACGGGAGAGGAGCACGGCGCATGAGGCAAACGGGACGCGCGAAGGCGCGGCACAATGGACGGGTGCAGAACGGCCGTCCGGACCGGCGCAACGGCGCCACGATCGACGGGACTGGGATCGACCGCCCGGCAATCGAGAACGCCGTGCGCGCCATCATCACCGCGATCGGCGAGGATCCGACGCGCGAGGGCCTCGTTGGGACGCCGCGGCGGATCGCGGCGATGTACGCGGAGCTGTTCTCCGGCCTGCATGCGAACCCGGTCGACCTGCTGACGGTCGGGTTCGACGAAGACAAACACAAGGAGATGGTGATCGTCAAAGCCATCCCGTTCGAATCGGTCTGTGAACACCATTTCCTGCCGATGCACGGCGTCGCGCACGTCGGCTACATTCCAAACGGCCGCATCGTCGGCATCAGTAAGATCGCGCGCCTCGTCGAGATGCTGGCCAGGCGCCCGCAGGTGCAGGAGCGGCTCACCTCGCAGGTCGCGGACCTCTTGATGGAAGGTCTGAAGGCGCGAGGGGCGGCGGTCGTCATCGAGGCGACCCACCTCTGCATGACGATGCGGGGGGTGAAGAAACCCGGCAGCCGGGTCGTCACGTCGGCCAACCGGGGCATCTTCCGCGAGAATCCGAGCACCCGCGCGGAATTCATGTCGTTGATCGGCCACGGCTAGGTGTGTGTCCGAGAAATGCCCCTCGGACAGGACTTTAGCATGCGAAAGTGGAATCTCTTGCCATGCCGGACAAAGAATATCGTCCGTACCATCCGAATCAACTCCTCCTGCTCCCGCCGTCGC
>Ga0207416_1000804_pt1 | contig 47972 bp, 45 predicted proteins | sample PaiPotPPM11metaG_FD_184107 | JGI IMG/M metagenome (GOLD analysis project Ga0207416, IMG submission 184107) | Iron sulfur acid spring bacterial and archeal communities from Banff, Canada, to study Microbial Dark Matter (Phase II) - Paint Pots PPM... ...
ACGCCCTGCTCGACGAGCTCGACGCCCATCCGGAACGGGTTCGCTCCTTGGCCGGCTGGCGCTGGATCGACGACAACATCCGCCGCTCGCCAGTGGAAAAAGCGGCGTGATCACACGGGATTGGTATCAGACGTAATCCATCGATACCTCACCGGAGATGACATCGCCGACGACCCCCATCAGGAGCCGAGGCGTTGGATCGTCGACTTTGGCCTTCGGTCGCTCGAAGAGGCCATGCGCTACCCCGCCGCGCTTGCTATTGTTCGCGAGCGCGTCAAGCCCGAGCGAGACGGCAATGCACGGACCGCGAGGCGTATTCGCTGGTGGCGCTTCGGAGAAAACGCCGTCGGCATGCGGCAGGCAATTGGCCCTCTTCCTCGGTATATTGCTGGCGGAGCTCAGGGAAAGCACCTCTTTTTCTGCTGGTGTACTCCGGACTGGTGCCCCAGTAACCTGACGAACGTGTTTGCATTTGCGGACCCTTACTCGTTTGGAGTACTTTCTTCCGTAGTTCACGAACTGTGGGCACGTAGGGGCGAGGGCAAATCGACGCTCGAAGACCGGCCACGCTATACCCCCAGCACCGTGTTCGAAACCTTCCCATGGCCAAATCCGCCGGTACCGCTTCGGGTAGAAATAGGCAGCATTGCAGACGAGATCGAAACTTACCGACGCGAGCTTTGTCTGGCAGACGGGATTGGATTGACTCGCCTCTACAACAAAATGGACGAAGGGGCATACGAGGAACTCCGTCGGTTTCATGCGACCCTTGATACAGCCGTCGCAGCAGCATATGGATGGTCAAGCTCCATATTGAGAGACCACGAGGTGCTTCTACAGGAACTTGTGCGATTAAACTTTGCTATCACCGCCGGAAAACAACCGTACGATCCATTTCCGGCATCTCAAAGAGATACTTTTCCTGGCGCTCGCCAACTAAGAATAGAGATCGATGCGTGATCTTATACCAATCCCGTGTGATCAAACCGCTTTGTCGGCTGGCAGGCGGCGCAGGTTGTCGTCGATCCAGGCCCAGCCGGCGAGGGGGGGACGCGGGCGGGATGCGCGTCGAGTTCCTACAGCAGGGCGTCCAAGGCGGACAACAGGTCGTCCGCGCGCATCGTCTCGTCCCAGGTCCACCAGAGCCGGCCGGCGCGCCAGCCCACCGCCAGCACCAAATACTACCGCCCGTACCAGATCTGGAGACGCTGCACACTTTGACGCCCCGGCGGCCCCACACCCGGCGCGTCGTGCCGTGGAACCCGACCCGCATCTCGTCCGCGAAGCCCACACCGTCCTCCTCCATCACGCCCGCCGCCGTCAGCTCGCTTGCGAGCACCCCTTTTTCCAGGCGTCTTGCGCGTCGAGGTCGGCCTGTTCATGCACGGGGCGCGGCGCCTTGGGTGCCAAGTGCAGCCGGGCGAGGAAGCTGCAGGCGCCGCCCTCGGTGTAGGTCACGCGGAACGTCTCCGCCACCAAGCCCCGGATGTCCGCCGCCGAGCGGAAGCGCCCGGTGGCGACCTCCCCTGCCACCCGCTCCTGCTGCTCGGGCGAGAGCCACGGCGGCTGCTCGACACCGCCCATGCGGCGCGCCCGCACCACCACCCGCCGTCCCGATACCAAGCGACCCAGCGCTGCACCGTGCGGTAGTCCACGCCGACCACCTCCCCCAATCGCCGCCCCGCATCAGCCACAAGGCATGCAGCCGCGGCTTGACCTCCCCCTCCCGATCCGCCCTATTATGCGGCAAGATCAGGAGGGAACGGTATTACTGCCAGCATAGCTGCTGACTTCGTGTCCTTGATAGTCCTCAGCGAACTGCAGACCAAGTGCTTGTTGCCACCCACCTTGACACTCTTAGCCCATGACGCGCCCTTTCTTTCTCGCAGCCGACCGCTAACGAGAGAAATTCGATCGGAGAGCATCTGGTGAGTTCTCCACCTCGTGACGCTCACGCTGCTTTCAGTGTTCAACGGGCTCTTCCGACAACTTAGCAATGGAAACGGCGGCCTCCGACACATTGACGATGCCCGGCCCGGGTGTAGGATTGGTTCTGGCTGTAGCCGATAATCGGCTTGTGGGGGACCTGATGGGGACAAATAACCTGCCGAACTGGCGCGTGCCTACTGTAATGCTAGCGGTCGGTGCGGGAATCTGGTTTCTCGCGTCGTCGGTCTGGGCGGATGGCGCGCCTGCGACTCCCGCCGCGATCGCGCCGCCATTGCCAGCGGCCAACGCCAGCGCGCCTTCTCCAGACTCCACACCGCCCCCGAGTTGGCTCACCGCATTCCAATGGCTACTCGCGCCGACAGCGGCCCTGATAGGTGTGGCGCTAACCCAGCGCCATCAGACGAAGCAGGAAGCCCTCAAGGATGCGCGGGCGCTGCGCGACCAGCGCTTCGAGCGCGAAGCCGCAGTTTATGAGGATATCCTGGCCGCGGCCTGGGCGATGTCCGCAACGGCCCATCGGTACGATAGCCCGGGGTTCCTTCCAGGCGAAACGCGCGAAACACGCGAGGCCGAGGCGAAGCGCCTATTTTTCGAAGTGATGCCGAGGGCAGAGCGGGCTCAGGTCCGGCTTGCACTTGATCAGGCTGCGGGCGACGTGCGCCCGCTCTATCAGCGGATCTGGAGCACCTTTGTAGACCACCAGTTGCAGCATGCGCTTTGGGTGGACCAGCCACCTGGCACTGCGAAGCAGGAAGCCTGGAAGGGACGAGAGACGAAGCGCCAGGATCTCGACGAGCTTGTCGCCGAGCTCGAGGAGATGGCCCGCGAGCGCCTGGGTTTGCTCCGCCAGCCCGTCACGCGCCTGGCGGACGTGCGCCCGGCTATCGAGGAAGGCCCACCGCTGTCCTCCGGTTGAGCTGCTGACGGCGGACGCGCCGATGCGTCACGCCCCTGTTCGGCGGGACAGGCCTGCAACTTGTCCTGATCAGAAGCATCAGTTGTTGATATTCTTTAGCTTTTTGCGCTGCCGTTCTCCTGACGACCGCCAACTCGCCGATCACATCCCTAATAGTGTTGCGCCTGCTTTGCAGACAGTCCGCGTTGAACGGGTTGCGGATCCCGAAATTCAGGGCGACGACGTAGCTCATCGCCTTGGCACGTCACTCCTTGATGGCCACCGCCGCCACATGCCCTGTGCGCTCAAGTGTGACAGCTCGTGGGCGTAGCCGTAGAGGAGCACCAGGCCCCTTGTGCGCGACTGCGGGCCGGCTGATGCCCCCACCCGACCGGTGGGGCTCGACTCACCGCGGCAAAGCCCGCTTCGCCGACCGCCGTGGCGAGATGGCCCAAGAGCTCAACCCGATCGTCGGGCAAGCGCGCGAAGTATTCCGACAACGGCTTCTTCTCCAGATCGGCGAGCTGGGAGGCGTCGACGACGGCAGCACCGACGAAGTAGTGGACGTCCTCTTCCTCCCAACCTGCTTTGTCTATTCGGATATAGGTGCGGGGACGAAGCTGCGAATGGTGGACTGAGGTTTGATGAACTAATCTCACGAACACACAGCCGCACGTTGAGGCGACATGGAAATGATGCCGCATGCTCGGAGTATTCGTAGGCAACTAACCGATGAAAGAGCACGCCGCGCTACGTCATGAGTACCGGTGAGCAGCTCACTCGCGAGCCATTGCCGCGCGCCACGCCGTCGCGAGCGCTGTTCGACGTGCTGCGCGACCACTTTGGGATTGGAGGCTCCGACGGTGCGACGGACCTATAGTAAGGCCGCAATGGGATCCACGTAGCAAGCATCCTGATCCGCGGATACGGTATCGGCGGCGGCTTGGAGGGCGGAGCGGCACCGGTGGTTGACCTCCGCGGTACGGGCAGCGACCTCCTGGAAAAAGTGATCGACGGCCGCCTGCACCTTGGCCTTGGTACCGAAGCAGCTGCTAGCCGTGACCTCCTCGCGGATCCAGGCCCAGATAGTTTCGTCGCCGTTGCAATCGGAGCTGTGGGCTGGCAGCCGGATCAGGCGGAGGTCCAGTTCGGGCGTAGCCAGGTACGTGCGTAAGGCGTTGCCGCCGTGGGCCGGACTGTTGTCCCCGACAACGAACAGCGGCCCGGGGAACTTGGCGCGCAAGACGGCGACGGAGGTCTCGGCCGAACTGGCGCCGTCATTCAGTGCCACCGGCGGCCGGGAGTACGGGTGTACACAGGGGCACGAGTTGACACTGTGCTCCCTGCTTGCTATTATTCGAGCACGGAAAGGAATCGACCCATGGCACCCAGGATGGGGACGAAGCAGGCGCGGAGCAACTTCTCCGAGCCGCTGGGCACCGTCCACTTCGGCCATGAGACCGTAATCGTGGAGAAGGCGAGCAAGCCCTTCGTGGTCGTCATCAGCCCGGAGCAGTACGAGCACTACCGGGCACTGGTATCGGAGCAGGCCGTCCGGACGACGGAGCGGATGCACGAACGCAACGAGCACCTCGATCCGGAGCAGCTCGAGCGGGACATTACCGCCGTCGTCGAGCAGGTGCGCCAGGAGCGGCATGAGCGGCGAAACGGCTGAGCGCGTCGCCGTCGAAACGACGGTCGTCGTCAGGGCCTTGGGGACACTGCGCATCGTGACGCCTCGCCAATTCGAGGAACGCACGATGCTGCAAGACTGATCAAGGGGCGAAGCCGCACAGGATAGAATCAGGCGTGGTGCGCCAATGTTGCGGACGGACGTTTGCGGACAGACAGCCCGCTAGTGAGTCGAAACGATGGCACCGGAGCGTCGCTGTCCATTCGCGACGCAAAGAGTTGCAGGCGGAATGCACGACGCGACATGAATGACGACGACCAGATCATCCGCGGCCCGGCGCTGCGCGCCGAGCCCTCGCCAACGCTGCTCGACGCTCTGAGGAATCGGTATGGCATTGAAAACTCCAATGGCGCGACGGATCTGGGCGGCTCGTCCAACCTCAACCTGCTCGTCGCCTCCCGCGGGGACCGTCTTGTGGTCCGCGTGTACCGGCCCTGGGTGACGGCGACAAGGCTCGCCGACATGCAGCTCGTCCGCCGCCAGCTCGCCAGTGGCGGCGTCCCGTGTGCGCAACTAATGCCAACGCGCGACGGCGACGGCTGGACCGTCGTCGACGGCCGGCTCGTCGAGGTCGAGCGCTACGTGGAATACGATGCGAAGATGGACTCGTGGCAGCGCCTGGAGGCCGGCCTGCCCTTGCTTGGGCGGATGCACACGCTGCTTCGACGGGTCCAGGTCAGTCCGGATGGCGCGAAGGCCCCGGCAGCGAACCACGTCGAGTCGCTGGACGCGCTGGACTGGACGCGGCGAGGGACGCAAGCCATTCGAGCATGGGACGCCGCGCCGGCCGAGCTGCGGCTGGCAAACGCCTCAGAGGAATTGGCTCGGCTGGTTGGCGACGCGGAGCGCATGGTCAGCCCACACCTGCCGAGGCAGGTCGTCCACGGCGATTTCTGGGACAACAACGTGTTCTTCCGCGACGGTCGTGTGGCGCTGATCGCCGATTTCGACTTCATGGGCGAGCGCGCCCGCATCGACGATCTGGCGCTGACGCTGTATTACACCAACTCGACGTTCTGGGAGGACACGGGGTCCGACGACCGCCTCCGGCGGCTGCGCGTCCTGGTGGACGCCTACGATAGCGGCCTGGACGACCGGCTCTCCAGCTTCGAGCGGGCTTCCCTCCCGCTGGCCCTTGCCCGGACGCCGCTCTGCTTCATCGGAATGATCGCCTCGCTCGATACCGAGCAGCGGGCACGGCGGCTGGCGTCGGAGATGATCTGGGATGTCGCGTGGGCGCTCGCCATCGCCCAGAACCTCGGCCGCTGGCAGGCTGCCTTCGCGTAACGTCGGTTTCTCCGCGTCGGCAAGTACCCATTCGGGCTACCCCGGCAAGAAATCACAGGTTTGCTCCGTAGGATGCCGGGCATTCCGCACCGGCTGGACGGTTGGCTGCCGTGCAGCACCTTTGGCCGGAACTAGAAGGCGACGTTCCCTTTGCCTCGCGCCCCTTTCCTCTCGCCAGCCCGGCTCGCCCCTGTCGTGCTGGCGCTGCTCCCAGTATTCACGGCCACGCCGCTGACCGCCCACGCCGCTGCCGGCATCGACCTGCTGGCGGCGGTTCCCATCGTCAACGAGCACACGATCAGTGACGTGGCCTGTGGGCAGGCCGCGGCCACCATGGTGCTCGATTACTACCTCGGCCGGGAGGGAGTGACGCCCTCCCGCGTCGGCATCGGTACGGTCGCCCGTTACGTCAAGTTCAACTACCGCAACGGAGTCCCGACCGGCACCAATCCCAGCAGTGTCGCGCGCGGGATCGTGGCGGCGGGAGACATGCTGGGCATCCCGCTCACCGCCTCCTGGGCTCGGGCCGATCCGGTCGATTGGCAGACCACGCTGGGCGAGCAGTTGCAGTCGGGCCAGCCCGTGATCGTCTACCTCACCAACGGTGGGATGCTCTGGAACAACGCCTGGCGCTACGGGCACTACGTCGTGGTGTCGGGCCTCACCGCCCGCGGTCAGGTGGTCTACCACGATCCCTTTGACGGTCGCGAGCACGCGGTCTCCGCGGCGACCTTCGCCCGCGTCTGGGGCTTCGGCGCCCGGCGCTCCTGGACCTTCCTGCATGTCGAGCCAGCCATCGGGTCCGCCGCGACGGCGTAGCCGTCGAGCGCCGTAGCGGCCCCAGCATCACAACTCCACGTCCTTAGCGGGGCGCCGCTGCTGCACGAGGTCCGCCCCAAGGCCTACCGTTCAGCAGGTATCGACGATCAAGGAATGATGAACTTTAGGAATAGCATAGACGCCTTTGAGACTGTTCCAAGCAAGACCTGGCAGGATGAATCGAGTGGCCATGGGGCTGGGCGCGTGTCCGATCCACCGCGGGGATTGGTAGCGCGTCGCGCCTCGAGGGAATGCCACGAATTGAAATGCATCAGGAAGGAAGCTCCCATGGAGCGTCTCACTCGGAAGAAGGTGGCGGCTGTCGTAACGGCCGCCGCGCTCGCGGCCGGCGGTATCGGCGCGGCGGGCTACTACTCGCTCGCCACGCCGGCATATGCCCAGACGCCGCTGATCGCCGCTGCTACCACCTCGACCACGACGGCCGCAACGTCCAGCTCGGCCAAGCCGGCAAACAGATCAGAGCCGCTGAAGACGGTACTTGATCAACTCGTCGGGCAAGGCAAGCTCTCGTCTACCCAGGAAACCGACGTCTTGACGGCCTGGCAGCAGTACCAGCAGCAGCATCCCCGAGGCGGCCCCGGCTTCCGTCACGGTTTCGGTGGCGGCGACATCCAGGCCGTCGCGACCGCGCTCAAGCTGACGCCCCAGCAGCTTCAGCAACAATTCCAAGCCGGCAAGAGCGTCGCCCAGATTGCTCAGGCGCAGAACGTACCGTTGCAAACCGTGAAGGACGCCATAACCGCCGCGGCCAAGAGCCGGCTCGACCAGGCAGTCTCATCGGGGCGGATCACCAGCGCCCAGGAGACGCAGATGCTGGCCAGCCTCAACTCCAGCCTGGACCAACGCCTCAACACCACGCCGAGCCAGCTCCGCGCCGGGCACGGCCCCGGTCCTCGGGGAGCGCGGAACACGTCGAGCAATCAGGCGCCGTCGGGATCGTAGGGGGCATTCTCACTGAGAGCAGGGCTGGCCGGCGGCGGCGCTGGCCCCCACTCCGGCTTCGCCACCTCTCCCCCAATTCTGGGGGAGAGCCGCGACGGCAACATCATCTCCAGCAGGGGGCCGGTCCAAGCCATTGGAGAGGCCCGACAGAGGAGAGACCCAATATTGGAGATTGCAATTCCGTAACCGCTCTCCCCCAGAATTGGGGGAGAGGTGGCGAAGCCGGAGCGGGGGCCCGTGCCATCGCCAGCCGACACCGCCAGCAACAGGACCCGCTCGCTTATCCCCCTCCCAGTGTCGCCGCGTCATGCTCGGCCTGGCCTGAGTTCAAGGCGGCCTGCACGGCGCGTAACAGCTCTCGGGCAGAGTCGGCGCTCAGCTCGACTGAGACGCGAGCGCCGGGACCGGCCGCCTCGTTCACGAAGTCGATGATCAACGCATGGTCGAGCGGGGCGCTGACCGGATGGTCGTAGTAGACGTTGGCCTTCGTCAGGGCCATCCAGTCGGCCACACCCTTGCCGTGGGCTTTGATGTCGGCCCTGTAGGTGATCCAGGTACACATGGCGCCTTCCTCAGCGTGGAGCGCCGGAGCTGGCCGGCGCGGTAGTGAGGTGCTTCTCGTAGAAGGCAAACACCTTCTTCCAACCATCGACCGCCTGCTCCGGCCGGTAGGCCGGACGGTCGACGGCGAAGAAGCCGTGCCCGGCGCCGTCGTAGCAGTGGAACTCGTAGTCCTTGCTGTGCTTTCGCAGCTCCTCCTCGGTACGGTTGACCTGCTCGACGTCGGGATTGCGATCGTCGTTGCCGAATATACCTAGCAGCGGACAGTGCATGTCTCGAGTCATGTCGATCACCGCGACCGGCTGCTGCGCAGTCAGCTCCTCCGGTCGAGCCGTCACGCGCCCACCCCAGCAATCGACGGCGGCGTTGAGGGTCGGGATCTTGCAGGCCAGCATGTAGGCCTGGCGACCGCCGGAACAGAAGCCGATGACGCCAACGCGGCCATTGGCGCTGGGCTGCGCCCGCAGGAAGGCCACCGCGCCTTCCGCGTCACCGACGACCTGGGAGTCAGGCGCCCCACCGTGCGATCGAGCGGCAGCCGCCACGTCGTCCCAGCGGCCCGGCCCGTGCCGGGAAAACAGGTGCGGACAGATGGCGGCATAGCCGTGGTAGGCCAGCTTGCGGGCCACTTCCTTGCTCCACTCATCCCAGCCGGGCATGTGGTGGAGGACGACGACCCCGGGCACGGCAGTCGCCACGATCGGGCGCGCGTAATACGCCTGGATCACGTCGCCGCCGTGGCCGGCGATGCCGATGGTCTCGGCGAGCATGGCTTCCAACACTGCTTCTTTCTCCTTGTATCACTCTCGTCTACGATGGCGCCATGCGGCCGGGCTGTCAATGCGCGTCTCGGCGCGCTCACACCGCTTGCGCCACCGGTACGTCCTCCGCCGCTACCTGGTCCAGCGTGTCTCGGAATTGCTGGTGATACAGGGAGGAATACAGACCTTCCCTGGCCAGGAGCTGCTCGTGCGTTCCTTGCTCCACCAGCCGTCCGCGGTCCAAGACCAGGATGACGTCGGCGGAGAGGATCGTCGATAGGCGGTGGGCGATCACGATGCTGGTCCGGCCCTTCATCAGGGGAACCAGCGCCTCCTGGATTAAGGATTCGGACTTGGAGTCCAGCGCGCTGGTCGCTTCGTCGAGGATGAGGATGGTCGGATCCTTGAGCACCGCCCGAGCGATCGCCAGCCGCTGCTTCTCGCCGCCGGAGAGCCGGTAGCCGCGCTCGCCGACGACAGTCTGGTAGCCCTTAGGCAGCGAAGCGATGAAGTCGTGGATGTTGGCGGCGCGCGCCGCGGCGGTCACCTCCGCCTCGGTCGCCTCCGGCCGCGCGTAGCGCAGGTTCTCCATGATGGTGGTGTGGAAGAGGAAGGTCTCCTGCGTCACCATGGCAAGCTGCGTCCCAAGCGAATCCAGTGTGACCCGGCGGACATCGATCCCGTCGATCTCCACCGCGCCGCTGTCCGGATCGTAGAAGCGCGGTACCATTGTCGTCACCGTCGTCTTTCCCGCGCCACTGGGGCCGACCAGCGCCGCCAGCTGCCCCGGCTCGATGGTGAAGGACACGTGGTCCACCGCGGCGCGGTCGGAACCGGAGTAGGCGAATGTCACATCGCGGAAACTGACCTGTCCGCGCACGGGCGGCAACGGCACGGCGCCGGGCTCGTCGCGCACCTCGGGGACCATATCCAGGTACTCGAAGATGCGGTCGAAGACGCCCAACGCGCCGCGCAGGTCGACGTAGACGTTGGCCAGGTTGGTGACGGGGCGGTACAGGTTGCCGAGGTAGGCGACGAAGGCGACCACCGTACCGACAGTCAGCCCCCCGTCGATAACCAGGTGGCCGCCGTACCAGTAAATGAGCGCCGGACCGACCGAGGAGAGCACGCCCAGCAGCATGAAGAACCAGCGACCCACCATCGTCTGGCGGATCTGCAAGGCCATCAAGTCGCGGTTGATGGAGCGAAACCGCTCGCGCTCGTCGGATTGCCGCCCAAAGATGCGCGTCAGGATGAAGCCGCTGATAGACAGCCGCTCTTCCATGTGCGCGGTGAGGTCGGCCTGCCGCTGTTGGGTCAGCCGCGACAGCCGCTGGCGGAATCGTCCCACCGAGCGCATCGGAGCGACAAAGGCCGGCAGGATCAGCACCGCCAGGATAGCCAGATGCGCGTTGAGAGCAAAGATGACGGCCAGCGTGGAAGCAACGGTGACGGTGCTGGTCACGATGCCGACGAGCGTGCCGGTGACGGCGTTCTGCACGGCCCCGACATCGTTATTGACGCGCGACATGATCTGGCCGGTCTGGGTCACCACGTAGAAGCGCAGCGACATGCGCTGCAGGTGGGCGAACAGCTCGTTGCGTAGGTCGAACATGATGGCCTGACCCACCCGACTGTTGAAGTAGTTCTGCAGCACGCCGATCAGGCCGCTGCCGATCGGCACCAGGATCATTGCCAGTACCAGCAGGTCCAGCAGCCGGCCGTCGTGTTGAGGCAACGCCCGGTCGATGATGGCGCGAATGATCAGCGGGGGAACGAGCCCAATCGCCGCGGCAACGCCGACGCAAAGAAAGATCACTGCTGTGTGCCAGAAGTACGGGCGCAGGTAGGCCGCGATGCGCCCGAGGTGCCCCAGCTTCAGCTTACTCGGGGGAGCCTCTTCACCGCGGCCGCCGCGGCCGAATCCCCCGCCGCGGCCGCCGAATCCATCCCACATGTCCGTATCTTATCCTGTTAGGTCGAGAGACCGCTCCTACCCCCATGACGGCTCCAAAAACGGGCCAGGAACCGCGGTTGGGGGCGCCGGGGGCGGCGACTGCGGTCTGCCGCCAGAGTACTCGACTGCGGTCGGGACCGATTGAAAGAAAGGCTCCAGAGACGACAGCCGTGATTTCATCTGGAGCCGATCGCCGCACCGCAGTGCCGGACTCTGACCGCAGTCGCCGCCCCCGGCATTCCGCCGTCAGTGGCATGGCCCTAGCTGAACCGTATTGGGGCTAGGAGCGGCGCGCCCGGCCGCGACAATTGCGACATTCAGGCCACGCTACTTTGATCAGAGGTTGGTCGACCCTCCGGTATCTTGTCCGCCGGTCTGGCCGGCATCGGCCGCCCCCTGACCCGCCTCAGCCGGCTGACCGTCGGCCAGAATCCGGTAGAGCTGGCGCCGGGTGCTGGTCAGCAAGCGGCGTGCCTCGGCGATCTCCGCCTCGTTCCCCGCTTGCGCCACCTGCGCCACTGCCACGCCGAGCTGACCGAAGAGGCCGCGCAGCTCGAAGCGACCGCCGTCTTCGGTCTCGGCCACGGCGTTCCAAACTGCCGCGAGCTCCGTCCGGTGCTCCTCCACGTGGGCGCGGCCCGCCTCGGTGAGATGGAACACCCGTCGCCCCTCGGCCTCTTCCGCGCGCACGAGGCCCTGATCCTCAAGCAACTGCAGCGCCGGGTAGACCGAGCCAGGGCTCGGTTGCCAGGCCCCTCGGCTGCGCACGCCGATCTCCTGGATGACCTGGTAGCCGTGCAGCGGCCGCTCCGCCAGCAGCGCCAGCACCGCGGCGCGAACGTCACCGCGACCAGCCTGGCGGCCATGTCCAAAGTGACGGCCCGGGAATCCGCCGGGCGGCGGCCAACCGGGTCGGCCGCCTCGTCCCGGCCACGGCCCACCTGGCCGGCCACGGAATCCGAACGGGGGACCGCCCTCACCACGCCCGCCGTGGTGGCCGCCCTCCATGTACCTGTTGCGCAACCCGCGCAGCATGTGTCTTGCGTCCATTGTCGCAATCCTTTCACTATCATCGAGACATCTCGTATCGATCTCGATATATCGATAGTACGTCGTATCGCCTCGTTTGTCAAGACCCTCGGGACGGTAGGTGCGCCACCGAGTTTCATAGCAAGCTACCGCCGAGGCGATGTACGACGGAGCGCGGGCGTCTCGCCCGCCCCGCCGCGGGGGCGGCATCGCATCGGCCCACCCGATGCCACTCTACTGGAAGCCACCGGGCGGGCGAGACGCCCGCGCTCCGTAGCACTACCGCCCGGTTGGTGCAAAACCTCATGGCGAACCCCGGGTCCGCTGCGCGGGCCGGAGATCCGCCATCATTTGACAACCGCCTCACCAAGCGTAGACTCCCGACAGCGGCCGAGTGGGCGGACTTGTCACGTTGAGGAGGCACACGGGTGCGCGCGCCGGACGACGATACGGTGCCGAGCGCCGGTAACATCCTGGCTTTGCCCCCGGCGCCGGACGTGGCGCTGACTGCCGCTCCCGCCGCGAGTACCGCCGAAATCTCGCCCCCGCCTGCCGGCAGAGAGAACGTCGTGGCTGAGGGCCTCGACCTGCCAGCGGATCCCGCCCTGGAGAGTTCCGGCTACGTGTCGCTCGATGACCTGGTCGAGACCTACCAGGCGCTCCGACGCGCCACCAAAGAACAGCCGCCAGGAGCGGCGGGGAGCGCCGCGGATAGTCCGGCATCGCGCTTTGCCGCGCAGCTCCGGGTATTCCAAACCAGGCACGGCGATGTCATCGAGATAGTCTTCTGCAAAGAATTGGCTGCCGGCGTCGTGCTCACTCAGCGCCGAACGCCGAGTCAGGGGCTGGACGGAGAGATTCTCCTGTCATTGCCGACGGCAACGCACTGGCCTGAGTGGATCGCCGCGCTCCTGCTGGACTGTTACGCGTTGCAGATGCAGATCCGGCAATGTCTCCGCGGCAGCGACCGGAGCGCCTGCCTGCGCACGCTCTTCTTCCTGATGGGCCAGGCGCTGCGGCTCCTGGAAGCAGAGGAGGCGCGACACCTGGCGCCCGCTAACGCGCGCGGTGCGACGGCTCCCACCCCGCCGGCGCCTGCGTCGACAAACGGCAAACGCAAGAAGAAGGCGGCGGGCCTGCCAGCGCAGCTCGTCGCCGCTGGCCCCGAAGTCGCCCTGTCCGGCGTCGCGGTCGCGCGGCCGGCCGACGATGCCGCAACCCAGGCGCGCCGGCAGCGACTCTATGCCGGCCAGCTTCAAGAGCTTCGGGCGGTGGTCGCGCGCTCGGCAACGCGGCGCGCGCAGACCCTCCACGCGCTCGGCATGCTTTTCGGCGCACTGTTGCTGGGCGTCGTCGCCATCGTTCTGGTTCTGCAACCCTTCCTGACGGCCTCCGCGCAGGGCGAGCTGCAGCGCGTCGTCGCCTGCGGCGTCGCCGGAGCCGCAGGCGCGATCGTCAGCGTGCTGCAGCGGCTGACCTGGCGCAAGCTCCACCTTGCCGATCAGGCCGGCGCCAGGAGCTTGCTGCTAGCCGGAACGTTCCGGCCCATCGTCGGCGCCACGTTGGCCCTAGCCATGTACCTCTTCCTCGCCGCCGGCCTGCTCCCCCTGGCGCCTCCCCATCCCGACGACCTGCGCCAAGAAGCCTATTTCTTCGCGGCCATCGCCTTCGTCGCCGGCTTCGGCGAGCGCTTCGCCCAGGACACGCTATCGATTAGTCAACCGGCGGCAACAGGTCCGGGAGCCGGCGGCGAGGGCTCGCAGACAATCGCGACACCGGTGGCGGCAGCGGCGGAGCGCTAACGGCAACGTGCGCCACATTCGCCAATGGCGACTTCACACTGCGCGCCAGGAACGTCCTAGCATACAATCTGGGCGACGGCGATGCCCTAGAACAGCCTGATGCCGCCGTCTACATGAGAAGAGTGCCGGACAATGACGCAGCATTTGGCCATCCCGGTTGCGCCGGGAAACAAGATAGACCTCAGCAAGATCGACCCTGACGACAAGCGCGGGCTCGATCGCGAGCAGGGAGACAAAGCCTTCGAGAACTTGGGGGCGCGTCTCGGCGTGCTGCAAGAGCTGCTCTACGCGGCCAAGCAGCACGCCGTCCTGGTGGTGTTGCAGGGATTGGACACCAGCGGCAAGGATGGCACGATCCGCCACGTGATGTCCTCCGTCAGCCCGCAGGGCGTCGAGGTAGAGAGCTTCAAGGTCCCCACGGCGGAGGAGCTGGCCCACGACTTCCTCTGGCGCGCGCACCGTGTCGTGCCGGCCAAAGGGATCCTTACCATCTTCAACCGCTCCTACTACGAGGACGTGCTGGTGGTGCGCGTCCACGAGCTGGCGCCGAAGACGGTCTGGCAGGCGCGCTACGACCAGATCAACGCCTTCGAGTCGCTGCTGACCGCTACCAACACCATCGTCGTCAAGTTCTACTTGCACATCAGCAAGGACGAGCAGCGCAAGCGCCTCCTGGCCCGGGAGAACGACAAGGACAAGGCCTGGAAGCTCTCGGCCGCGGACTGGGTGGAGCGGCGCTCCTGGGACAGCTACACGCAAGCCTACCAGGATGCCCTGCAGCGGTGCAGCACCCCCGACGCGCCCTGGTACATCGTCCCGGCGGACCACAAGTGGTATCGCAACCTCGTCATCGCCACCACCCTGGTCCACGTGCTGGAAGCCCACGAAGCGGCCTGGCGCCGCCAGCTAGAGGAGCTCGGTCGGCAGGAGCTGCAAGCCATCCGCGAGAGCCGCCAGCGCGTCGACGCCGCTAAGGAGTCCCCCGGCTCCGCACGGCGATAACCGTTTGTGCACGCCGACCGACTAGACTGCATCAATGATGACCGTGAAGTCCTACGTCGAGTCCCTCATCAGTAATCTTGCCGACGGACAAGGAGGAATGACAGCTTGCTCGATACACTTACCGGTGACGCCAACAGTGGGCGAATCGCACCCGACGACCCGCGCCTATCCTGGCACGGCACGGTCTCGCTCCAGCGAACAGACGACTACGTCATGCCGTGGCGCCTTCCTTATGACAAGCTGGCCCTCTTCCCGCCGGAGGACCTGCCGGGGCGCGCATCGCCCTCTGGAGCGACACGGCCGTCGTGGCGGGCGAGGTAGCGCCGGCTGCCGAGTCCGCGCCGCTGGACCTGTGCTGCGACGGGACGTTGGTCGGCTCGTTCGAGCTGGCCGGCAAGAGCGAGTTCCGCTTCGGAGGCTTACCGCCAGGACGCAAGCTGATCGAGCTCTGGCTACCCCAGTTCGGGACCTTCCGGCTGCGCGCGCTCGCCCTCAGCGCGGGCGCGACGTTGGCGCCGTGTGAGGACGCGCGTCGGCGTTGGATCACCTACGGCAGCTCCATCACCCAGTGCCGCGCCGCCACGTCGCCCACCCGAACCTGGCCGGCTATCGTCGCCAGGCAGCACGGGCTCAACCTGACCTGCCTGGGTTTCGGCGGGCAGTGCCACCTGGATCAGATGATCGCCCGGCTGATCCGCGACCTACGGGCGGAGTATCTGTCGATGTGCGTCGGCATCAATATCTACGGCGCGGCCAGCCTCAGCGCGCGCACGCTCGGCCCGGCCATCATCGCCTTCGTGCAGACCATCCGCGAGCGACACCCCGATACGCCATTCGCCGTGCTGTCGCCGATCCACTCGCCGCTGCGTGAGGCAACGCCCAACGCCGTCGGCCTGACCTTGCGCGACGTCCGTGCCGAAGTGGCCGCCGCCGTGGACGCCCTTCGAGCGGCGGGGGATCGCCACGTCGCCTACGTCGACGGCCTGACCATCTTCGGCCCCGAGCACGCCCACCTGCTGCCCGACGAGCTGCACCCCGACGCCGATGGCTACCGGGTGATGGGCGAGAGATTCCTGCGCCTGGTGGCGACGCCGCGGTTCGTCTGAGCCGGCCTCGCCGGGCAGTGCATCGCCGCGCCGTTCTGGTAGCATGCTCAGGATCGACGCGACGTCCCACGGGAATGGAGCCCGCCATGGTTGCTTTCCCGCTCTTGGTTAAGCGCTATTCAGTGGACGACCTGGCCTGTTTCCCTCAAGACGGAAAGCTCCGCGAGCTTGTCGATGGGCAGATTGTGGAGTGGCCAGTGCCAACCTACCGACAGAGCTTCTTCCTGCTCACCATAGGCGCTGAGGTGCGACGCTTTGCGCGCGAGCACCGTCTGGGGCAGGTCGGCGGTGGCGACGGCATGGTTCGCGTGCATGGCAGTGAGTTCGACGCGCGGGGCGCCGATGTCGCCTTCTATCAACGCGGTCGCCGCCCAACCGATCTGGACGCCGCTGCCACGGTCGTGGTTCCTGACTTCGTCGTGGAGGTCCTCTCACCAACCGACCGCGCCGACATGGTGTTGGATAAGGTGCATGATTGGCTGCGGGCCGGCGTGCGCCTACTGTGGTACGTCAATCCGGAGACGGGTACTACAACGGTCTACAGCGGCGATCGCATCGGGCACGTCGCGCCGGACGATGCGCTCAACGGTGGCGATGTGCTGCCTGGATTCCAGTTGCGTATCCGCGACATCCTGGCGGAGTTGGACGAGGACGAAGCGCAGCCGTGATGCGGACCGGACGCGGGGACCGCAGTCCCCCCGGTCGCTTGGCGGCCGATCGCAATCGCCGCCCCGGCATACCAATCGCTACCTGCGTTCCCCCGCGTCCGACACTTGATCCAGACTGAGCTCAGGCGCTCAGCGGCTGCGGCGCGGGCCAGCGCGGCGCGCCTCGAAACGCGCCGCGGCAGGAACGTCGCTCGACCGGTGGGGCGCCGCGCGGAAGGGCGCCGATCTCGTCTGCCGTGGCGCCGGACCCCGGCGAGACGGACGGCGCGGCGGCGGCTCCTCGAAGTCCTGCTGCAGCCAGGTATCCAGGTCGTCGGAGGCCGCGGTCTGCTGCTGGATGGTTCGCTGTTGCCGCCGGCCCAGCATGGCCAGCGCCGCCGCGGCGACGTCCATCGGGTCATGCTCGGTCGCCAGGTCTTCCACGACCTCGCGATACGGCGCCCAGCGGCCCTCCTGGAGGAAGCGATCGACGCGCGCCGCCACGGCCTCCCGCTCTCGATCTTCTACCTCGGCCATGCTCGGGATGTCGCGGCGCTCAATACGGGCGCCGGTGGTGCGCTCGATCATGCGCAGCTCGCGCTGCTCCCAAGGGTTGACTAGTGTGATCGCCTCACCGGCCCGTCCGACCCGACCGGTGCGGCCGATGCGATGGACGTAATATTCGGGATCCGGCGGGATGTCGAAGTTGAACACGTGCGTCACATTCTCGACATCGATCCCCCGCGCGGCCACGTCGGTGGCGACCAGGATGTCCAGCCGGCCTTCCTTGAAGGAGCGCATGACCCGCTCGCGCTGCGACTGGCTCATGTCGCCGTGCAGCGCCTCCGCCGGGTAGCCGCGCGCTTGCAGGCTCTCCGACAGCTCATCGACGGCCCGCTTGGTCGCCGCGAAGATGATGCTGCGCTCCGGCTGCTTGACGTCGATCAGGCGGATGATGGCATCTAGCTTGTGGCGGAACGGCACCACGTAGTATTCCTGCTCGGTCGAGGGCACCGTCAAGCTGCGCGGCTGGCTCAGCTCGACCGTCACCGGTTCCTTCATGAAGCGCTGCGAGAGCGCTCGGATCGGCGGCGGCATGGTGGCCGAGAAGAGCGCGGTCTGGCGCTCCGCCGGCAGGTGCTCCATGACGAACTCGACATCCTCGAGGAAGCCCATATTGAGCATCTCGTCGGCCTCGTCCAGGATGAGCACCTCGATATGACTGAGGTCGATTTTCCCCTGACGCATATGGTCCATCAGCCGGCCGGGCGTCGCCACTACGATGTCCACGCCGCGCTGCAACGCGCGCAACTGGCGGTCGTAGGACTGGCCGCCGTAGATGGGGAGCACATTGAGATGCCGGTAGCGCGCGATGCGGTGAACCTCCTCCGCCACCTGCACGGCCAGCTCTCGCGTGGGCGTGAGGACGATGGCGTGCGGATGGCGCTGCTCTCCCTCCAACCGCTCGGCGATGGGGATGCCGAAGGCGGCGGTCTTGCCGGTTCCCGTCAGCGCCTGGGCAATGACGTCGCGCCCCTGCATCAGCAGCGGGATGGCTTCGCACTGCACGGGCGTCGGCTCCTCGAACCCCATCTCCGAGAGCGCCCGCAGGACCTCCTCGCTGACCTGCAGTTCGCCAAACGTTGTCATGGTCACCATCCCCTTTTGAGCATCGCGTCGCGACTGCCGCGCAGGACGCCATCCATCCGGCGCCGTTAGGCGTGTGCGGCCAGCACGCGCTTCATCTTCTCGTCCAGCCCGGCCCCTCCCGGGGCCATCGGCACGCGGCGCTTCCTCTCGCCGCACAGGCAGAGGCAGGAGGGAGGTTCCACGCCCGTGTAGTGTACCGCTATGGGGACCGTCAGAGCTAACCGACGCTGACGTCAGTGCATGCCTTCCGACGAACGTTGTCTTATCGACCACAACAGGCGTGGGCCGTCAAGTGTCAGGATGAGATGGTTGATCACGTTGCGGCCTAAAATCCCGTAGCTGGCCGGACCAAGCAGGAACATCCCGCGGAACTGATAGCGAAGGAAATCGATGCGGAGCTCGGCTTACGGCCAGGCTGTTTCCGCTCCGTCCAAAAACTGTATCGCCGGTGTGGTCGCGCCGGATCTCGCGCCAATCGCGTCCGCGATCTGGACCGGGATCACGCTCACGTCTGAGCCAGTGTCGATGAGCAGTGGAACGCTATCGACGCTGGCGCCGTTAGGACCGATGACCGTGCCGTGGACTACCGGTGCGGGTGGCGTGAATTGATCTGAGTCATACGCCGGCATCGGACGAGTTTGGCTCGGGGTCCATGACCGTTACCTCCATGCGAAAGCGCTCGGCGTCGGCAGGATTGACCAGGCGAGGACTGGCGATCCGCAGCGCGCCAGCGCACTCCAACTGCCGATACAACTCGATCGGCAACAGCACGGCTGTGTCGCGGCCGCGTTGCGTGATAACTATCGGTTCCTGGCGCTGCCGCGCTCGCTCGATGAGGCCGCGGGCGTCACGCGCCAGGTCGGTTATCGGACGGATCTCCGGTAGCTTGGTAACCATTGGTATTCTCCATGTCCGGTCGTGCTTCATCATACGTGTCTGGAAGCGTGTCTGCTTATGACTTAGTCTTCTAGTTCAGAAAACTAACCCACCTTATCCACGGTCTGAGGCGTGGTCCCCTGCCCATAGTCCAGCAGCCAGTCCGTGCGCTCCGGACGCCAGTTCCAGATGGGCGGCTGGTTGGTGAGGTCCGGCAGGTAGCTGCCGTCTTGCTTATCGGGCCGGACGTACTTGGCGATGAAGGTCAGCGTATCGCCCTCGCTGGCCTGCTCGTTGAGCCGCCAGACGGCCCCTTCCACCGGATCAAGGGCGCCGTGGCCGGACGGCTCCAACAGCTCCAGGATACGCCCGATGGCGATGGCGGCGCCACGGTGGATGAGCCTGGGCTGGACAAACAGACCACCGAGGCGCGCATTGAGCCTGGCCAGCGACATACGCTTGTGCCCGTCACGGAGCAGATCGAAGACCACGAATGGCTCGTGCGGCAGCTCGTAGCGAGTCCCGTGCGCCTGGGCCAGCCACTCCCCGATCAGTCGCTCGCCGTCGTTCAACACGTCGAGGAAGCGGTCGCGCCGCAGGTCGACCCAGCCGGCGAATAGGCGGTGCTGCTCGTAGGGTGATGAGCGTGCCAGGTGTCCGGCCCGGCCAAGCGCATGGATATCGTCGCCGACGCGCGCGACCGCCACGCAGGAGCCGTCGAGCTTCTCCTGCACCTCGACGTATTCGCGCTTGCGGCAGCGCTCGGTCAAGATGCGGTGTTGCCCCTCGTGGACGTGATGATCCCCCGCCCCCATCCGGCTGCCGAGCAGGTGCGGGATAGAGCCGTAGGCTTTGCCGCCCAGGATTTTGGTCACGGTGCTCCCTTACAACGCTTCGGACGGGTGCGATTTGTGTGTTGCAAACGGTCGCGGAGCAGGCCACGCCAATTCGGGCCGGCCGCGGCGGAACTGCTTCAGCATACCATCGACGCGGCAGCAACCGTCCGCCGGCGCCTGCTCCTTCAGGGGCAGGCCCCCTTGCTACCGCACTTCGCCACTCCACTGCGCCGGGTCGGCGCCCGGATCGCCGATCCGGTTGCCGCCCATGGACACCGTGGAAACTGAAAAGCCGGTCAAGCCGAACGTCTGATATCGCAATTGATCCTCCGTTGCTTCGTCGCAATTATAGGGTTGCCCTTCGCGGATGGAGCGCACAGCAGGTTCGCCCCCCTGCGCCCTAACCTGATAAAATGATCAGCAACCAGGGGCATCGATGCAAGGTGAGCCCGGCACGGGCGGCGGACCGACGGGACCGGGCCGCGACGAAAGGGGCGTCCTAACTGATGGCTGGCCCCGCACTGGAAGACATTCTGTCGGGCCGTGTGGCTCGACGCGCGCTGCTGCGCGGCGCCGCTGGGTCGACGAGTGTCGCGCTGCTGGCCCTAGTGGCGTGCGCTAGCAGCAGTTCCGTCACCGCTTCGGCCACGACAAGCACTGGTACCGCTTCGTCCCCAGCCTCCGCTACTGCTGCCATTGGGACAAGCAGCTCCGATTCGAGCGGCTCCGCCCAGCCGGCCGCGGCAGCGTCCAGCGCCGGAAGCGCAGTAACCATGGCGAGCGGCACTGCCGCGACCTCGCTCAGCGCGTCCGGCAATGCGGCGACGACTGCGAGCGGTCGCGCCGTCGTCGTCGCATTGCCGGATGGGCAGACGCTGCGGGTCAACCTCGGCGTCGAGCCCGGCACGCTTGACCCCAATCTGGTCGAGTTCATCGCCGAGATCGCGGTCGTTCGTCAGGTGTTTGAGCCGCTGCTGCTGTTGGACAAAGACCTCAAGCCGATCCCCGGCGCCGCGGAGCGCTGGACCACCTCCGCCGATGGCCTCACCTGGACCTTTGCCATCCGCGACCACACCTACTCGGACGGCGTCAAAGTGCGAGCCCAGGACTTCGAGTACTCGTTCAAGCGTATCCTCGACCCGGCGGTCGCCGCGCCCTACGCGGGCTACTTCGCCGGCGTCCTCAAGGGATCCGCCGCCTACAACGGCGCCGCGGTCGGCACGACCGCGGCCTCGGGGGCTGCCACCGCCAAGCCGACGGTCACGCCCGATCAGCTCAAGGCCCTGCGCGACGCCGTGGGTGTCCACGCCACCAACGACTCCACGCTCGTCTTCACCCTGGAGCAACCGGCGGGTTACTTCCTCGACCTGGTGTCGCTTCCCTGTGTCCCGCCGATCCGCCAGGACTTGGTCGGGGCGGCCTGGACCACCGACGTCAGGCGCTACGTCGGCAACGGCCCCTTCGCCCTGGTCGAGCGCCAGCCGCAGGACCACTTCACCTTCGCGCCCAACCCCAGCTATTGGGGCGGCGCGCCGACGATTGGCCTGCGCTACCGCGTCATCACCGACCGGACCGCCGCCTTCGCCGCCTATCGCAACGGCGAGCTGGATGTCGATGCGCCCGCGGCGAGCATCCTGCCGACCATCAAGGACGACGCGGTGCTGGGGAAGGAGTTGCATTCCACCCCGCAACTGGCGATGTCCTGGCTGTACGTCAATGTCAAGCGCCCACCGCTCGACAACATCAAGTTCCGTCAGGCGCTCTCCCAGGCGATCGACCGCGAGCGCTTCGTCGGCGATCAGTTGAAGGGGTACGGCTCGGCCGCCACCTACCTCATCCCCGAGGGCATGCCCGGGTACGATCCCAGCGCGGGTTCCGCTTTCGCCTACAATCTGGCCGCCGCCAAAGCCTCCTTCCAAGCAGCCGGCATTGTTCCGGCCGCCAGCAAGCTGTCGATCCTGTGCCCCAGCGACGCGGTCACCATCCAGCGTCTGTCCTTCCTGACCGCCATGCTCAAGCAGAATCTCGGCCTGGACGTCGCCTTGCAGCCGCGCGAGGCCAAGGCGGGCACGGCGGCGCTGCAGAGCCACGACTTCGACCTGGCCTATTCCGGCTGGGGCGCCGACTATCCCGACCCCCAGGACTGGTACGACCTCTTCCGCACCGGCGACGGCAACAACCACGGCCAGTACAGCAACCAGCAGTACGACGACCTGGTGAGGCGAGCGGACGCCCAGGCCGATGTCGCTAAGCGCCTGGACCTCTACGCGCAGGCTGCAAAGATCCTGCTGACCGACCAACCGGCACTGATCCTGTACCAGAGCGTGCAGGTAGCCTTGGTCAAGGCCCACGTGCAGCAATACACGCCCACGGCGCAGGACGATGTCGCGGGCGACTACTTCTACAAGAGCGTCACGCTCGGCCCGCACTGACGTCATGGTCCGTCCATCGGCACGGCGTACACTCGTGCTTAGGGCCAGTTCGTCACCTTGGTGTCGCCGGGGCGGGGACTGCGGTCCGCCGCCAGAGTCCGGCACTGCGGTGCACCGGACGGCTCCATTGGAACTAGCGTCTCCAGATCATTGAAACGACCTGTCCACCGGTCCCGACGGCAGTCGCGTGCTCTGGCGGCGGACCGCAGTCCCCGCCCCGGCATCACCAAGGTGACGAACTGGCCCTAGCTCGTGCTATGCTGCCCCGACGGGTAGCGAGACGAGCACGGGGGAACACATGGGCGAGCGCGCGGTCGAGTCGTACGGTTCCTGGCGGTCGCCGATCAGCGCCGATCTGGTTGCCTCCGGCGGCGTCCGATTGGGACAGATCGCCCTCGATGGCGGCGACGTCTACTGGATCGAGGGACGCCCGGCCGAAGGCGGACGCAACGTGATCGTGCGGCGGACGGCCGATGGCCTGATCGCGGACCTGACGCCGGCCCACCTGAACGTGCGGACGCGGGTCCACGAGTACGGCGGCGGCGAATTTGCCGTCGCTGACGGCACGGTGTACTTTTCCAACTTCGCCGACGGTCGCCTCTATCGCCAGGAGCGCGCTGGCCCACCTCGTCCGATCACGCCGGAGGCGGCGCTGCGCTATGCCGACCTGATCGTCGACGCTGGCCGGAACCGCCTGATTTGCGTCTGTGAAGATCACACCGTCGCCGGTCGAGAAGCGGTGAACACGCTCGCCGCGGTCGACTCGGCCGGCGCCGGCGGAGTGCGGCATCTCGTGAGCGCCGGCGACTTCTATTCCTCGCCACGCCTCAGCCCGGACGGCAGGCAGCTGGCCTGGCTCACCTGGAATCACCCCAACATGCCCTGGGACGGTTGCCAGTTGTGGACGGGTCAGTTTACGGACGATGGCCTCCTGGAGTGGCCGTTGCCGGTGGCCGGAGGGCGCAGGGAGTCGATCTTCCAGCCCGAATGGTCGCCCGACGGCGACCTCTACTTCGTCTCCGACCGAACCGGCTGGTGGAACCTGTATCGCCAGCGCAACGGTCAGGTCGAGCCCATGGCGCCGATGGAGGCCGAGTTTGGCCGTCCGCAGTGGGTCTTCGGCCTGTCCACCTACGCCTTCGCCGGACCCAGCCGGCTGGTCTGCGCCGGCTTGCGCGACGGCTCCTGGAGCCTGATGTCGTTAGACACTCGCACCAAGCAGCTCACGCCGCTTGCGACGCCGTACACGGAGCTGGGCCACCACCTGCGAGGGAGCGGCGGCCGAGTCGTCTTCGACGCCAGCTCGGCAACAGAAGCGGGCGCCATTGTCGAGCTAGACCTTGAGAGCAACCGCCTCACCATCCTCCGCCGCGCCCGGGAACAGACGATCGACGCCGGCTATCTCTCCGTGCCCGAGGAGCTGGTATTCCCGACGGAGCACGGCCTCACCGCCCACGGCCTCTATTATCGGCCCCAGAATCAGGACTTCAGCGGTCCCCAGGGCGAGCGACCACCGCTGATCGTGAAGAGCCACGGCGGCCCGACCAGCGCGACCTCCGCGGCCTTCAACCCGGGCATTCAATACTGGACCAGCCGCGGCTTCGCCGTGCTGGACGTGAACTACGGCGGCAGCACCGGCTACGGCCGCGCCTACCGCCAGCGGTTGGACGGACAGTGGGGGGTCGTGGACGTCGACGACTGCGTAAACGGCGCGCGCTATCTGGTCGATCGTGCAGAGGTCGACGGCAAGAGGCTGGCAATCACCGGCGGCAGCGCCGGCGGCTATACCACGCTGGCGGCGTTGACGTTCCGCGATACCTTCCAGGCCGGCTCCAGCCACTTCGGGGTGAGCGATCTCGGCGCCCTGGCCGAAGAGACGCACAAGTATGAATCGCGCTACCTGGACCGCCTGGTCGGCCCCTACCCGGAACGTCGCGACCTGTACCGGGAACGATCCCCGATCTACCACACCGACCGCCTGTCGTGTCCCATGATCCTCTTCCAGGGTTCGGAGGATAAGGTCGTGCCGCCGAGTCAGGCGGAGCTGATGGTCGAAGCCCTACGCCGGAAAGGTTTGCCGGTCGCCTACCTGCTGTTCGAAGGCGAGCAGCACGGCTTCCGGCGCGCTGAGAACGTCAAGCGGTCGCTGGAAGCGGAGCTGTACTTCTATGGTCGCGTCTTTGGCTTCGAGCCGGCGGATGCGATCGAGCCGGTGCGGATTGAGAACTTGGGGGAGTGATGCCGCCGCATGCGCTGGACTAACGCCTGCGACGTTGCACCGGATCAGGCCTGGCTTGTTCGGCGAACGCCATTGGTGGGGGGCCGGGGGGGCCGCTCCCCCCACCAGCCGATCAGGTCAAGTCAACTCATTGGCTGCCTCTTTCGGCGAACGGAGAGCATCAAACCAATCGCAATGTATCAGCATCTGATCTTTCCGGCGCTCAGCCGCCTCGACCCCGAGGCCGCCCACAACGCCGCCCTCCTTGCGCTCTCGAGCACGCAGCGGGTGCCCCTGCTGAGACACTTCCTCAGCAAATGGTGCAGCGTACGCGATCCCCGCTTGCAGGTCGCCGCGTTCGGGCTGCGCTTCGCCAACCCCGTCGGCCTCGCGGCCGGGTTCGACAAGAATGGGCGAGTGGTCGATGCGCTGGCTGCGCTCGGTTTCGGGCACGTCGAGATTGGCACGGTCACGCCGCGCCCCCAGGCGGGGCGGCCTCGCCCGCGCATGTTCCGGCTGCCGGAGGACTGGGCGCTCATCAACCGGTTGGGGTTTCCGAACCTGGGCATGGAGCGCGTCGGTCGCAATCTGGCGCGGCGGTCCAGGCCCGACTGTGTGCGGGGGATCAACGTGGGGCCCAACGCCGCCAGCGTCGCCGCGGGACGAGCGGCGGAAGACTACGCACATTGTATCGAAGCGCTGGCTGGGCACGCCGACTACTTCACGATCAACGTCTCCTCCCCGAACACACAGGGCTTGCGGGTACTACAAGAGCAGCGCGCGCTGGACGAGCTGCTCGGCACGGTGTTTCGGGCCATCCAACCGGCCGCCGCGGCGAGGCCCGTGCTGGTCAAGATCGCGCCGGACCTCGGCGACGTCGAGCTGCGGCAGATGCTCGATGTGGCAGTTGGACATCCGGTCGCTGGAATTGTCGCTGCCAACACCACGCTGGAGCGACTGCCAACGCTCGCTGGCGCCGCGCGCGCAGATGCAGGGGGGCTCAGCGGCGCGCCGTTGCGGGAACGCGCTAACCAGTTGATCCGCACGGCCTTCGAGCACACGGAGGGACGCCTGCCAATCATCGGCGTCGGCGGCGTATTCGGCGCCGCCGACGCGCTGGACAAGCTGCGGGCCGGAGCGACTTTGGTGCAGCTCTACACCGGCATGATCTACCAGGGACCGTTCATCGCCAGGCAAATCAACCGAGGCATCCTTGCTTACTTGCAGGAGCATGGGCTACCTTCTGTCCAGCGCCTGGTTGGGCAACACTAGCCTCGCGGCCAGGCGCCCAGCCGCGAATGGAAAGGAATTACCGTGAAGTTTGGTGTGTCGGTCTGGCCATTTCAGTGGTCGCCTCCTTACGAAGACGCCCTGAAGCGGATCGCGCGTCTGGGCTTCCGGCAGGTCGAGCTGATCGCCTGGAACCGCGCCGCGTTTGACGAGTACTACACGCCCTCGCGCATCGCCGAGCTGAACCGCTTGATGCAGGGCGAGGGGCTGCAGCTATCGGAGTTCGTCTCGACACCGGGCGGTCTGGCCAGCCTGGATGCCGCCCGGCGCGCCACGGCCGTGGAGCACTTCAAGCGCACCGTGGAGGCTGCCCAGGCGCTCGGCACAAGCGTCGTCAACAGCGTCGTTGCCACGCCGTTCGATCTGCGCTTTCCCGGCATGCTGACGCTGCCCACCGCCCAGGAGGTGCGCGTGGAGCTTCCCGCCGGCCTCGACTGGGACGCGGGCTACGCTGCCTACGTGGAAGGCTTGCGGCAGTGCTGCGCCGTCTGCGAGGCGGCGGGCGTCCGCTACGCCTTAGAGACCCACCCCTATCGTTGGGCCACAACGGCGCTCAGCTTGCTGCGCCTGATCGAGCACGTCGGCTCCCCCGCCCTCGGTGTGAATCTCGACCCCAGTCACATGTTCCCCTGCGGTGACCTGCCCCAGGTTGCCGTCTACATGCTTGGCGGCCGAGTCTTCCACACCCACTTCTCCGACAATGATGGCCACTCCAACGCGCACTGGCGTCCCGGCAAGGGCAAAATCGACTGGTCGGCCACCCTGACCGCCTTGCGCGATGTCGGCTATCAGGGCGTCCTGTCGATCGAGCTGGAAGGGGTGCCAGGCGTCGCCACCAGCAGTCACCCCACCGCCGGACCGGAGCTGGACCGGGAGTACACGGAGTCCCGGGAGTACTTGACACGGCTCGCCGGGGAGATCGGCGTCGCGTTCGCTCACTCGTAGCTCCAACACGGTTCAGAGAATGAGACATTGCTGGTTGCGGTGGCGCCGGGGCGGCGGACCGCAGTCGCCGCCCCGGCGCCACCGCTAATGTGCATTGTGCCGGTCAGCCGAGGCGCATTACCCTAAACCTCCCTCGCGTCGGTCACCTGACCGCGCAGGCCGCGGCAAGAGAAGATTAACGAGCTGCAGCCCGGGCTATCCGCCGGCTGGATCGCGCTCGTCCAGCCAGTTCATATCCGGCCGCAGATCCCAACGATACTGATCGGCCGGTCGCATCTGGCGCGCCCAATCAGTGAGCAGGCGTCCTTCTTCCCGCTTCAGCGCCATCACGGCAGCGATTCGCTCCGGATCCCAGTCCGTCAGCACGAGCGCCGTTAGCTCCCGGCGGAGCTCGCCTAGGGCCGGATCCTGGGCCAGGTCGTGGAGCTCGGCGGGGTCATCCTGTAACTGGAAGAGCTGCGGCTCCTGTCCGTGGTAGTAGTTCAGCTTCCAGGGGCCACGGCGGACCATGCGGTGGTAGCTGCCCTCGTCGGTACAGTATTCCGAGAAGGCCAGATCATCCCAGGACGCCCGCGCTCCTGGCTGGGTAAGCAACGGGAGCAGGCCGCGCCCGATGCCCAAGGGAAGCGGAGGCGCGCCGAGCGCCTCCAACATGGTGGCCATCACATCAAAGGAGCTGACCACTCGATCACAGCGTTGGCCGGCCGGCAGCGTGCCCGGCCAGGCGAGGATTGCCGGCACGCGCACTGATTGTTCGTAGAAGGTCTGCTTCCACCAGAGGCCGTGCTCGCCCACCTGCTCGCCGTGGTCGGAAGTATAGACGACCAGGGTATTCTCGGCCAGATCGTTTTCGCGAAGCGCCGCGAGGACCCGGCCGATCATGCGGTCCAAAGCGGTGACCAGCCCCCAATAGGCCGCGCGGGCGCGCAGCGTCTCCTCCTCGCTCACCTCCTCGATGCCGGTCTGCCGGCGCCACCGGCGGAGGTAGGGATGGAGCTGCTCGCTATAGGGTACGGGATAGGCCGGCGGCGTTATACGTCCCCGGTACCGCGCGTAATCACCGCGGCGGGCCACATAGGGCTGGTGGGGCAGCATGAACCCGACGCTCAGGCAGAACGGCTCAGCGGCCCGGCCGGAACGCCTGGCAACAGCGAGCCGGTTGAGAAAGTCGACAGTCGCGGCAGTCACGTACTCGTCGTGTACCTCATAGCCGCTCTGGCCGGCGCCGGATCGGATCAGGCTGATACGTGCCGGGCCGGCCGTACCCTCCAGCACGCCGCGCGATGTGTCGACGCCGCCGACGTAGTTGGGACCATGGTCGCCGACCAGCCGCTCGGCGTAGCCGCGCAACTGATCCGGTCCCACCGAATGCATACGGCCGATCAGCACAGGAAAGTAGCCGGCAGCGCCGAGCGCGTGGGCGAACGTAGGGACGCCGGAGCCGAGGATGTGGTCGTTCGTCCACACCTGATTCTGGTAGGGGTAACGGCCCGTCAGCATCGACATGCGGGAGGGGACACAGAGCGGGGAGGGACAGTAGACCTGCGACAGCACAACCCCTTGCGCGGCCAGCCGATCCAGATTGGGTGTTTCCACCATTGCGTCGCCGTAGCAGCCGGAGACAAAGGGGCTGTGCTGGTCCGACAGGATGTAGAGCAGATTCGGCCGTCGTTGCGTCACGGTCTGCCGGCCCACGTAGTCTGCGCCGACACTGCCCTCTCCGTTCGCTGAGTAGCGCGACGGTGGCCGGCGTGGCGAACTGTACCGTCGCGGCTGAGGATATGACAGAGGAGCGCCATGGTCAATCCCGAGCGGGACCTACGATGGCTCAAGGGCTGGACCAGGAGACGACGGACGCTACACTATGTAATCGCGAGGACGCCGGAGAGATGGCGACATTAGAGGAGTGACAATGGCACAGGTCTTGGCGAGCGCACCCGTGGCGGCGCCCACCCCATACCCGGAAGACGCCAGGGTACTGATAGAGCTGATTGAGCTGGTCCGCCAGACCTATTTGCTCTGGGACGAGGACTGGGTCGGCTTCTCCTGGCGCAACTACACGCACGATCACGTCCGCCGCGTGCGCAACCTTGCGATGCGGCTGGCCGAGGAGGAAGGGGCCGATACCCGCCCCCTGGACCTGGGCGCCACGCTGCACGACATCACCAAGTCCTACGATGGCGAGATCGTCATGAAGGACGGCAAGCGCGTGCTGGACGAGCACGGCTTCTGGCGCAACGAGTTTCTGGCGCCGGCGCGCCGCAACCACGTGACCGACCTGTACGACCAGCTCAACGTACGCGGCCAACTGCACAACATCTCCGGTGGCCGCATTGCCAACGCCTTGCTGGAGGAGTACGGCTACGGCCAGGGCCTGCGCGATCACGTGGAGGAGATCATCGCCAGCCACTTGAAAGTGGGGGACGAGTCAAGCCTGGAGGGTCGCTGCCTCTACGACGCCGACACCATCGACGCCAACATCGGCCACCCGGCCTTTTTCCGCAACATCCAAATCAGCATGCACGGCATGGAGCGGCAGTATGCCGCCCGCGGGGAGTCGCTCGACGCCTTCCTGGAAGCCTCGCTGCACGACTACCTGGGACCCTACGTGCGGGAGAAACTCCCCGCCTGGGTGGTCGGCAAGCGCCGCGACTTCGTGTCCAAGATGACGACCGAAAGCGGCCGTCGTCGTGCGGAAGCCCGGTTAGACCGCCTGACACTGGCGATCACCGGGATGGAGACGGAGCTGGAGACCTTGGAGGCGGCATTGGAGGCGGGGGCGCTAGCGCCAGCCGTCTACTTCATGCGCAACCGGCGCAACCCATCGCTGGCGAACGATCTTGCCGTCCTGATGGAGCGTTGGCCCGAAGAGCAAGCGGCAGCCGCGACGTTTCTGGAGGCCATGCGGCGTGAGAGCCACGGAGCCTGGTAGCGCTGGGGCGACCGGCTGGGAGAGGGCGAACAACCGGGGAAATGCCGCGAAAGCTGCTGATGAGCGCCGGCCTGGCGTTCGCTTCGCTGCTGCTTCTCGTGCTGGTCGGCCGCGGCTGGCTGCTCTATCAACCTGGCGGTGGAAGCTCGAATGCGTTCCAGGCCTTCGAGCGGGCGTGGCAGCGCGAGCCGTCACCGAGCTCCTGTAGCAGCGCAGTAGTGGTGGGAGGCAAGCAATGGGTACGGGCATCACGCGTCGATCCTGGTTGCGGTTCTTCGGCGGAAGCGTCGTCGCCGCCGCGGGGGTGGCACTGGCTGCTTGCGGAGGAGCGGCCAACGCTCCCGCGACCGCGACGACTGGGGCATCACCTGCGACGGCATCTCCGGCCACATCGACCGTCGCTTCCAGCTCCGCCGCGACGACGCTAGGCGGCTCTAGCTCTGCTGTCACCACAGCATCGGCAGGCTCCAGCACGTCGGTGGCGGCGACCGCTTCGAGCTTGTCGGCGACGGTGACGTCGACCGCCGCGGTAAAGCCGGCGCCGGGCGGCATCGCCTGGGCCATCAACTTCGATTCCGGCCCGCGTCACGACTACGTCCTCAAGGTGCTGGCGCAATTCCAGCGAGAGAACCCCACCATCACGGTGGACTTTCTGCCCGTAGCGCCGGCCGACTTCTACAACAAGATGTTCACGCTGGTCGCAAGCGGAACGGCGCCGGACATCATGCACGGCAGCGGCGCCTTCTTCTTGAACTTCGCCGAGAAGGGGGCGCTGGGGACCGTTGACGACTACCTGAAGGCCGACAAGGTCGACCTCAACGCCTACTACAAGCAGGCCGACATCTTCAGCTGGCAGGGAAAGCAGTATGGCATGCCGTTCATGGAGAACGTCACGATCTGCGTCTACAACAAGACGCTGTTCCAGTCCGCCAGCGTGGCCGCGCCCACGGAACAATGGACGTGGGACGACGCGCTCCAGGCGGCCCAGAAGCTGACCAAGCCCGGCCAGTTCGGCCTACGCGTGAGCGACGGCTTCGAGTTCAACTGGCTGGTCTTCATCTGGTCGAACGGGGGCGAGTACCTATCCAAAGACCTCAAGAAGACGATGCTGGCGATGCCGGAAACCGTCGCGGCTTTCCAGTGGCTGGTCGACCTCAAGCTCAAGTACAAGGTCTCCCCAGCGGAAGGGGACACCAGTCTGGGCAAAGGCGATCCGTTCATGGATGGCAAGCTGGCGATGATCACCTCGGGAACCGGCTCGGTGGGGAACTGGCTGACAGGAATCAAGCAGTTCGAATGGGACTTCTTCCCGGTGCCACTCGCTCCCAAGACCGGCAAGCGGGTGGTCAGCTCCAACGGGAACCCGGAGCTGCTGATGAAGCAGAGCAAGCGCCCTGACCAGGCCTGGCTGCTGCTCAAGTACACCGCCGGCCCGGTCAGTCAAGGGCTTATCGGCGACATGAAAATCGCCATGCCGACGCTGATCGCGAAAGCGACCGACGCCAAGAGCTATCTTCAGGCGCCACCGGCCAACATGGCGCTGACCGATGAAGACATGAAGGTGTCGCGCGATCTGCAGTTTCACAAGAACTGGCTGGATTGGTACAACCAGATCACCACCGAGATGCTACCGGCGTTCAAAGGGGAGATGAGCGTGGCCGACGCCGCGCGACAGGCAGACCAGATCGGCGATAGCGTCCTGGCGAAGAATTAGACGGATCGCGATAAGACGCCTCGCGGAAGATGGGAGGTTCAGCCCCTGGCGTCGGGCAAGGCTTCCAAGTCGTGCAAGAGCAACTCATGCTGCGACTGAAAGTGAGCCAGCCGCGTCTCGGCCTGCTGCAGCTCGTACCGCAGCCGGTCGGTGTAGCGAAACTGCTCTCTCATCGAGGCCCGCGACACCTCCGCGTTCGCCCGCGCTCGGCTCGCCAGCTCATCCCGCAGCAGCTTGACGGCTTCCTGCGCCGCGAGGAGGTCCTGCCAGATTGCCCGTCTGTTGGCGCGGGCGTCTCGCCGCCGCTGCAGCAGCGCTTGGGCCTCGACATCGCCGGCCTTCGCTCGCCGGCGCACCTCCCAGCTTTTGCGTCCGATGCGGGCGTAGAAGTCCTCGCCGTGCCGGCGGCGCGTCTCAGCACTGCGACCGTTGTCAACCTGGTCGTCATCCATACCTGGTGTCGCTCTCGCCAGTAAGCACACAAAGGCTACGGCCTGAATATTGCTTCAACACTGAGTGTATCGTATCAGTCGATTGGCCGGTCCGGCGCCGATCGGCAACGCTGCCGTTGACCCCCGCTTACCAGGTCGCCAGCACCTCCTGAACCTCGGCGCGAATGTCATCGAACTCATCGAAGTTCAACGAAGGCAACGCCGGCAGCAGAGTAAGGTACACGTCGTCGCCAAACTGACGCAGACCGTCGAAGCGGCAGTCCGGCGGATAGACCGCGGCGCGCCGCCGGACCGCCGCCAACATTGCCAGCGAGCGAGGCGCCACTCGTTGCAGCGTTTTCGTCGACAACGACCACCCTGGCCGCCGTTCGGCAGCCGCCCGAGCCGAGCGAAGCTCATCCGGGTGCGCCCGCAGCGCCGCCCCGAGGAGATTCTGCGCTATGCCGTCGTCGCAGGTCCAGTCCACGACATCGTCGGCAAACTGGGCAACGAGACCGAAGGTGGCCGCCGCGTCCTCACTCCGCTTCGCCAGGGGCAAGGGCAGATCGAGCAGGACACTCCAGAGATGCGCCGCAAAGCGCAGCAACAGACCGGAGGTGGCGGCGCGCGCGCGGACGACCGCCTCGATCGGCGCCTCGAGACCGGTCCCAATATCCAGGTTCTGGTGCGCCTCCAAGGCCCGCGACTCGAACGCTTCCAAGTCACGCACAAGGACCGACGCCCGGGGCCGCCGCGCGCTGAGCTGCTCGAACCAGCTCACTAGGCAGCACCGGAGCTGGCCGGTGCGCCCGGCCATGAAATCGTCGCGGGTCAAGGAGCCGGCACGCGCCTCGCGGGTATCAAGGAGATCGTCGTAGGCATCGACCAGAGCCGACAGATGGCAGTAGGTCTCGACGAGCCCGGCCTCCAGGGCCTGGTCGCGCGAGACGCCCACAGCGTCCCGATAGAGGCCAAGCAAGATCGTGAAGTCGAGCTTCATCAGCTGGTGGAGATGCGGCGCCTGACGCAGGATCGCGCGGTAATCGTCGAGGGCGCGAACCGCCCGCCGCCGTAGCCGTCGCATTGCCGGCGATGGTGAGCAGACGGTGCGACCGAGCAGCAGCACCTGCGAAGCAGCCGAGCGAGCGCCGAAGAGCCGGAACGCGGCGGCGATCCCACGCGGCGGCAGCTCCACTCCGGCCACAACACGGATCGCGCTGCCGGCGAGCCAGACCACCGGCTCGCCCCGCTCCTCGAGAGACGAGTGTGGCCGCTCCGCGCCGGTCAACCGCCGTCTCCCCTCCTGATGGCCGCCGCGACCTGCCGGGCTCCTGGCACATCCCACGCAAGGTACGGGCCAACGCCCTGTGAAGCGTGCGGCATTGTACCCGTACCCACCGGCTCCGACATACCGCTGCTCCGTGGGGTATCGTTCCGGCATGGTCTGGGCGGCACGCCACCAACATGATCCCCCGCCAGCGCGGCGTTTCTACTGGGAAGCGGCCACCGCCGCGGGGCTGGAAGACGTCACCGCGGCAGAGCTGCGCCGGCATCTGGGTCGGAGTGTCCGAGTTCAGGAACCTCTGGGCGGCGCAGGGGTAGCGGGCGCCGTCGCGTTCCACTATGCAGGCGATCCTCGCGCGCTCCTGGACCTGCGCACGGTCCAGACGGTGTACGCGGTGCAGCGCTTCGATGTGCCACGTCCTCGCGCGTTGTTGGGCGACCAGCACTTCCGCTTGCTACTCGATCAGGTTGCCGTGGCGCTCGATCTGTTCCCCAGCGCGGCCTACCGGACCATGTACCTGAGCGCCGCCGGCGCGGACTCGCCGGTGCTGACCCGTCTGGCGCTGGACCTGGCACGTTCGACGGGACTGCGGTTGGGCACACGGGAAGGGAACCTGCTCATCCGGCTGCGCCGCCCACCCTCGGGTGAGCCCGGCTGGGAGTCGCTGGTTCGCCTCGGTCCACGGCCGCTCTCCGCCAGGGCATGGCGCGTCTGCAACATGGAAGGCGCGCTCAATGCGGCGGTGGCCCACGCCATGGCGCTGCTGACGGAGCCGCGGCCAAGCGACATCGTGCTGAATCTCGCCTGCGGCTCCGGCACCCTGCTCATCGAGCGCCTGGCGGCTGCCCCAGCGCGGCGGGCCATCGGCTGCGACACCAGCGAAGCGGCACTCCAGTGCGCCCGAGCCAACGTGGAGGCGGCGGGACTGGAACGGGCCATCGAGCTGTACCCCTGGGATGCGCGAGCGCTGCCGCTGCCGGACCGGAGTGTCGACATCCTGTTGGCCGACCTGCCGTTTGGTCATCTGGTGGGCTCGCACGAGGGGAACCGCGTCCTGTACCCCGATCTCCTGCGTGAAGCGGCCAGAGTGGCCCGCCCCGGCGCCCGGTTCGCGCTGATCACGCACGAGCACCGCTTGATGGAGACAACGCTGGCGCAGTGCCCCGCTTGGTCGCTGCTACGCGCCTTCCCCGTGGGCATCGGGGAGGTGCTCCCGCGCGTCTATCTGCTCCGCCCTATCGCAGTCGGCCCTGCGCGCGGGCCTTCTGCACGAGCTCCATCCGGGAGTGAGTGTTGAACCCGTCGAACAGGTTGTCCAAATGGAAGCGGACCGTCCGCGGCGCCACGTCAAGCTGCTCGGCGATCTCCTTGTCGTGCCGCCCTGCCGCGACCAGCTCCAGCACCTCCTGCTCTCTCTTGGTGGGCCTCACCTCCGGTGTTGCCGGCGTGGCCGCCAGCAGACGGGCGGCGGATGGTTGGATGAAGCCGGAGCCGGCGACCGCCGACCGGATGGCGCCGACCAGCTCGCCGGGCGAGGCGTCCTTGAACAGGTAGCTCGCGACGCCGAGCGACACGAGGACGCGGACGTAGCGCTGGTCGGCCACGCCGGTGAGCACGACGATGCGCAAGTCCGGCAGCTCAGCGCGGACGATTCGCGCCACCTCGATCCCGTTGAGTCGCGGCATCCGGACGTCCAGCAGCAGAACCTCGGGGCGCAGCTCGCGGACGATACGCAGCGCCTTCTCCCCGTCCGCCGCCTCGCCCACGACAGCGAGGTCGGGCTCGGCTTCCAGGATGAGGCGAGTACCCTCGCGGACGATGGTTTGGTCCTCGGCGATCACGATGCGGATCTGCTCCATCGCGTCCCTCATTCGTCGGCGGGCGGCTCCAGCGGAATGCGCGCCGTGACGACGGTTCCCGACCCCGGCGCTGAGGTCACCGCCAGGCTGCCGCCCTGTTGCTCCAGGCGGCGGCGAACGCTCGCCAGCCCCAGGTGCCCCGCCCGCACGAGCGCGCTCTCCGGGGATGGGACGAAGCCGCGGCCATCGTCGCGCACCACAAGGCGGGCTTCTCCGCCCGCTGCCGTCAGCTCGACGTCAATCCGCGACGCCCGTGCGTGGCGGCAGGCGTTGGTGACCGTCTCGCGCGCCGTCCGGTAGAGGCCCTCCTCGACCTGCCGCGCCAGCCGTGTGTCCTCCGGGAGACCCTGCACGGCCAGGTGAATCAGCACCAGTTCCTCGCGGGCTACCCGCTCGACCAGCGCCTCCAGCGCCGCTGCGAGGCCAAGATCCGGCAGTTCGAACGGATAGACACTGACGACCAGGTCGCGCAGCTCCTCGGAGAGGTCGGCAGCGTGTCCGAGCAGCCGATCGAGGTGGTCGCGGAGCCGGGGATCGGCCGGCGCCGGCAGCCGAGCGGCCACGGCCCTGGCTTCGCGCGCCACGTCCAACGCCGCCCGCAGCGGATCGTCGTGCAGTGCCTCGGCGACGCGCCGTTGCTCCTCCTCCCGGGCGCGGAGGAGCTGGTCGCGCAAGTGCTCCAGTTCCTCCCCTCCTGTGACGAGCTGCTCCGCGGCAAGGGCGTAGGCGACGGCAAGTCCGAGGTGCTGAGCCGCCGCCTCAGCAAGGTACGTATCGGCCCGTGTGAGCTCCACGCGCGCCCGTTTGGGACCCAGACAAAGCCGGCCAGGGGGACGTGCCGGAACCGGCAAGGGTAGGCAGCCGCCGAGCGAGCCGCACGGTGTCCCAGTCGCGCCAGCCTCCGGGGCGGGAGCAGCAGCAAGACGGCTAGCAAGCTCCCCGTCTCCGGCCGCGCCCCGCACCGCCAGCTCGCCGCCTGACCGCGGCAGGAGCACGGCCACGCCGCGCAGCCCTAATGCCGCCAAGAGGCCCGCGGCTACCTCGCCACAGAGGTCGTCGACCGGCTGGGGGATCGTCAGGAGGCGAGCCATGTCCTGAAGCGCCCGCGGCCCATCCGCGCGCTCATGGTAGAGGACGCGGTTCACCAGCCGGCGCACACCGTCGCGGACCGGGACGAAAGACACGGCGACCAGCGCGAAGAAGCCGAGGAGCGGCCACGACAGACGCGCCGATGGGCCGTCGCCCGCGATGGCCCCCAGGACGATGGCGTAGCCCGCAGCCAGAGCCAGCGTCATGGCCGCGTCCACGAGGCCACGGCGCAGGACGATGTCGATCCCCCAGAGGCCGGTGCGCAGGATTGCATAAGCGATTACGAGGGGGAGCAGCGCCACGGCTGCCGCGGCCTGGTCAGGGCGCAGCAGCGACGGATCACCCATTGCCAGGGGGACGAGAACGAGGCTGACGAAGGGAAGTACGGCCAGCGCAACGCCAACCAGGACGAGCCGCGCCTGCGGTTCCGGTTGGGGCGAACGGAACGCCGTGCGCAGAAGCAGCACGAGCGTCGCGGAAGCGCATACGAGAGCGAAGGCGCGACGAGGACCGTCCAGAAGGACAGGGTGACCAGAGCCGCCTAGCCCGGCGACAAAGGCCGCGACGACAAGCAGCCCGGCGAGAAGGTAGGCGGCGAGGGCTGTCGCGGCGGCCCACCTTGGCGGCGCCCCGAGAGCGAACCAGAGGCCGAAATCGAGCAGCATGGCCGGGGCGAAGGAGGCGGTTGTCGCAGCTATGACGCTCACCCAGCCCGGCCCGCTGGCCGCCAAGGGGCCGAGGGCCAGGGCGAGCGCGACGACCAACCCGAAATGACAGAAGCGGGCGGCTATGGGATCGTTCGCGCGGTGGAGCAGAACGAAGACACCAACGGCCCAGAAAACCAAGCCAGCGCCAAGCGCGGGCAGTGCTGCTGCCGAGGCTGGCCACGGGGTTGCGAGCCGCGCGACGAGCATCACGAGCAGAATAGCAGCCGCAACTGCCGTGCAGCGCACCGGTACATTCTCGTGACCGAGGAATGATAGCATCGACGCACCCCCTCGCTGGTAGGGCAAGTCGGGCAGGAAGGGCTTGCAGGAGCGAGCGTACCATGGCGGGGCGAGCCAGGGGAGCACCCCGTCAAGTTCACAGGGTCATCCCTGTTGAAATTGACAGGACATAACCTGTTTATCCTGACAGTTACATGAAGATCGGCGACCCCATATGCTGCTACCGACATGGGGCCGATCGGAGCGCCGGGGACGCGCTTTAGTATCTGGCATGCTCCGGTGCCGTTGTTGGATGAAGAGGGTGCGGATCCTTGCGCAGTCGACACGAGGTGCCGGTGACTCCATCGGGACATGAGCGTCTCGAAGCCCCGATTTACTGTGTGCTCACCCGGATTCAGCTGCGCCGCATCTCAGCACTGCCGCTCATGCTGTATGGCTACCTGCAAGTAAGACGTCAGGCGCGCAATGCACCGCGCCTTGTGCGTAGCGCCTTCCTGCTTCGGGATTTGCGTACATTCTTCATTCTCTCCATTTGGGAAGGGGAGGAAGGCATCCTAACATTCGCGTCTCAGGCACCGGTGCATACGAAAGTGGCTCGATGGGCCTTCTCTTGGGCTGCCCATGGACTCGAGGGCCCGGAGATCTGGTCCACTGAATGGCGGATCTGGGCTGCCAGCAACAACGTGAACTGGAATGAGCCGCCAATTTGGGCGGATCTGCTGCGCGGTCATCGCCCGACCGAGGGTCGCCGATCGGCGGGGCTCGAAGAAGAGGGGTAATCTTATGATGGCGGCGGATGCGCTTGCAGTTATCCAAACGACTATTGGCCTGATCTTTCTCTTGTCCTGCGTTGGTAAGCTCCGAGACGTATCCGGCTTCCTCGGCGGGGTGATCGCATATCAGATACTGCCCAAGCCGCTAGCGGTTACATATGGCCTTTTTGTGATTCCATTCGAAGGTTTCGTCGCACTGGCGCTCCTGTCTCGATGGCACCCTGACCTGGGGGCTGCTGTCGCCGCGGTGCTGCTGGGGACTTTCTTCATTGCGGTGGCGTTGAACCTGCACCGACACCGACCGTTGTCCTGCTACTGCTTTGGCGCTACCTCCAATGAACAGATTTCAAGGCGGGTCCTGGGCAGAGTCGCCCTGCTGCTGCTCGTGGCTCTAGCAATTCTGGTATTGCCGCCATCACATGCGGCGACCGTGATGGCATGGACCGAGGTCGCGCTGACGTACCTTCTCTCCGTTTTCGTGCTGATCATTGGCTCGTGGGCTTTTACCTTACCGGAATTGTTTGCGCCTCAAGAGAAGAGCGCGTCATAGCCAGCCATGTAGGAGAGACAGCAATGTCCGCAGAAAGCCTCATCGCCGCCAGTTCTATCCTGTTATGGCTTTTGGTATTGTTCCACACCCTTATCCTGCTCGAATTGGTGCGTCGGAATGGCAGGGCGGTCCCGCAGCGCTCCAGCGACAACGCCATAGGCAAGAGCGACCTCCTACCGGCAGGTTCTCCAGCGCCGGCATTCGAGGCGCTGGACCTGCGAAGCCGGAGAACGATGCCGAGCACGACATGGCACGGGCGTGCTGCGTTGCTCGTTTTCATGGCCACGGGGTGCCCCACGTGCGAGGACACCGCCGACGACGTGGTCGATTTCCAGAAACGGGCGGCTGCCGAACTCGTGGTGCTGTGCCAAGGCGAAGAGTCTGGCTGCACGCGATTTGCAGAGGAGCACCTCCCCAAACTTACTGTCCTCTCGGACACGAGCGGAGCCATCGCTGCGCTGTTCCACGTCAAGCGGACACCGACAGCCGTGCTCGTTGACCACAAGTGGAGAGTATTGAAGTACGGCTTCCCGAAGTCGGTTACTCGCTTGGAGTTGCCTGGATGGGTGGGACTGACAGGCGACGACCGGCCCTCCCCAGATCCAGGCGAGGCCGCCGGGGCTGCTGCAGACGCTGGGGTCGCCAATGCCACGGGCTGAACGTGACAGATCGGCTGGGAGTGAGGAACATTGACGGCTAGATTGGGACGACAATGGCAATTATAGGGTGCAGCCTGAAGGAGAGACGACCGCATTTCGGCTCGCTTGTCCACGCTGTTAATGGACTCAGCGTCCTGACGATAGTAGCAACCTTAGGACTATTACTCTGCCTCCCCTGGTTGGCATTCGCGCCTCTCGCATTCTGGACCGGCTTGCTCCAGATCGGCAGCCTTTGAGGGGTTTCGCTCCTCGGAGCGCTAGGCCCCCTCGGGCAGGGGGCGGGAGGCAGCCCCGTCTACCGGCGGGCAATAATGGCATATGTCGCCGGGAGCCTGACAAGCGGCGGTGCCGCTGGCGCGCTGTTTGGTTGGGTCGGCGCGTTCCTATTACACGGGCGCGCGGCCACCGGGGTGTGGTGGATCGGCTTAGGTGCTCTCAGCCTGGTGCTGGCCTTTCAGGAGTTCGGTTGGTTGCGGGTCGGAACCGTCGAGTGGCGTCGGCAAACCGTCAAGATCTGGTTCCACCGCCTTGGCCCAACCGAGGCGGCGTGGTGGTGGGGGATGGATCTGGGCTCGGGGCTCACTACCCGCGTGGCCTTCCCAATCTACTGGCTTCTGGTGGTGGGGGCGCTGCTGAGTGGCGGACCCGCGCACGGCGCGCTTGTGCTATGCCTATTTGGATTCGGCCGGTCTGTCGTCACGGTAATCCTTCCGCCTCTTTTCGACCTGAACGCTCAAACCCTCGCGAGATTCGTGAATTCACTAATGGAGTTGCGGCCACTTCTGCATCGTTGGCATGGTTTCGGCCTGCTCACACTCGCTATGGCTTTGCTGTCAGTGGGAGTCATTCGCCGCTAGCGCGTTTTATGGTCTGGCAAGGCGCCAGATCGCGCCGTTCAGTCGAGGAAAGGATTGACCCATGCTAGCCAAGAGAGTCGTAGAGGCATTCGAGCACAACGTGCGTCGGCGGCGGTTTCTTGTGGGAACAAGCGGTGCCGCTTTCGGGCTGCTGCTGGCAATGTTAGGATTGCCCACACCTCCGGCCGAGGCAGGCAACTTTGCCTGCTGCAACTTAGTCTATCCAGATTGGTGTTCATCGCCATCTTGTGCGAATTACATGTGGTCATGTTGCGATGCCAGCTCTGGCAACATAGCCTACTATTGCTACGAGTGCTACCAGTTACCCCCACAGTACACCTGCTCATGTAACTCGAACGGGTGTTCATACGCGGAGCAGACCCAGTTCACCTGTTAATGGCCCTATCAGGTACACACATTCTGGCTGTTACCACGGTGCCGATGCGGTAGGTCACTCCCTCCGCTGAATCAACCGCCTCGGGACCGGTTGGGTCGGGGGGAGTCATATTTCGCGGCATGACGGCCCGCAGGTACGTCAACGCCTGGCCCTCTGTTCCGGCGGGCGGAGTCTGACCAGCTCGCGGCGAACGGACGCGGTGCAGTACGCCGGCCTGGCTAGGCTGACAGGCGTTCTCGGGCGGCATGTGAGTGGTCGCCCATCCCCAACCAACCTGCCTCGCCGAACAGCCGGAGTCCGTTACTATGGAAGATCAGGTCGGTTCAGGCGAGACATGGGAGTGTGGGTTATTAGCGAGGTCCAGGGAAATGCTGCGTTCAACCTGCTACGTTCTCGTAATCACCGCGTGCTTACTGGCCCTCGTTAGCTGCTCGGAGGCCAGGCAAGCTACCGTTGCGACCGCGACCACCGGATTAGATGTCAGGTCGGCGTTCGTACCCACCTCGACGATTGATCGCGCCACCACCAGCGGAGGTCGCGATGGTCTTGCTTCTTCCGTCGGTTCCTCGTGCCAGGTGACGCCGATGCCCTTCGGCGTGCGGCGAAGGTTGCCGGGGAGGTGGCTGGACGGTCACGGTCTGGCGGCCGGTATTCCCATCGGTGTGCTCTTTGCCGGGCCGGATGGCAACAAAATCCAGTGGCAGATGGACCACGACGCGCCGCTCACCGTGTCCGGCGAGCGGCTAGATGGGGTGTCGGCCCAGCTACGCCTGGAGAATGCCAACGATATCGGCAGCGCCGTGAGTTCGACCACGGTGTTCTCCTCAGCCGGCTGCTGGAGGGTCCACGCCAAAGCCGCCGACCAAACGCTTGACGGCGTCGTCTACGTGTATCCCGAGGCCTGCCGGCCATCGAACATCGGTGGGCACGCAACACCGGGCGCGTGTGGACTTCCGAAGAACTGAGGCGTGCGATCCAGCGCCCATCAGCCCACCGATATCTGCGCGAGAATAGTACATTGTGTGCTCGGGTTACCTTTGGCATGTAGTGCTCGCATCTTTGCCACGCACTGGTCGATGTGGGTGAAACGGGGAGTGAGTACCATGAAATCCGACTCCGCTCTTGCTGCACCTGGTCAGGTAGGAAACTACAACCCACTGGCGTTCGTCGTCATCGCGGCCGCGCTCGTTGGGGCATTGGCGTTGCAACAGGCTGTGGGCGCCTGGTCCCCCGGGGCGGTCCGTGGGGCAGCGGTACCCGGTGCGGCATCCTCATCGGCTGCCTATGGCTTCCTCGGCAGCGACGTTATCAGGTTCGATGTGCAGACCGGCCAGGTGCTCGCCCGCCACCCCTATCACCTGGCCACCCAAAATCCGGGTCTCGCCGTCTCGCACGATGGTCGCTCGGTATTCCTGCTCGATGCGGTGTGGGACGGCGCTCGCGCCGTGGATCAACTCACCGAGTTGGCGGCAGCGACGCTCGCGCCCCAGGTCGCCGTGGCGACGGGCGACTACGCGCGAAGCATGCATGCCGCCGTCGTCGTGGCAAGTGATGATCGGACGGTCGTCATTTACCACGCCTCTCGGTCGACCCCGACGTACTGGCTCACCTTATTCGATCGCCGGACCGGACAGACACTTCCGGGGCAGATACCACTTCCTGGGTGCGGCGCTTTCCAGCTCGTGCCGATGGCCCAGCTGGTCGTACTTTGCGATAACACCGGCGATCTTCGCGTTATCAACCTGGCAATGCGCCAGGTGGCAAGCATCATCCCCCTGGGATCACAAGTCGGACGCGCAGTTGCCGCCGGCCCAATCCAGGGAACGCAGGCCGTTGCGGTGATCACGGAAAACGCTCAGCTCGTTCGGGTCGATCTACCGACACGCGCAGTGTCCGAAGTCGCGACCTTCGCCCCCGGCCAGGGACGTGTGGTCCCCTTTGATGGCGCGGCGATTGCCCCCAGCGGGCAGGCGGTCATTGCGCTCGCCGCAACGGCTGACGAGCCGGCGATCGACCACGCGTACTCGCTGCTCGTCGTCGACACCGCGACAGGGCAGGTGATCCGCCGGCAGAACCAGGCCAGCCAATATGGAATGTGGATCAGTCTGGATGGGAATCGCGTGTTCGCGCGCCAGGGCCAGAACGGTCCTCTAGTGGCCTTCGATTCACGGGCACAAGGAGCGGCATCCACCGGAGGCGCCACGACGATGGCGCAAGGCGGCCTCTCGCCGTACGGGCTCTCCTTCCCGTAGCAGAGCACACGCCCACCCGGAGACGAACGTGCGGGCTGGCCTCCTGGCTGATTGAGCGGTCCCTTGGCGGGGGACCAGCCCATAGTCCTCCTGGAAGGTTGAGCCCGAGGTGACTAGTATCCAGGAGAGATCCCGCGCAAATGGAACCTGAGGCCCGTGGGTGGTTGTAGAAGTGGCGTCGCCGCGTCAACAGAGGGATATCGGCCGGCATCAGCGCGAGCAAGCGGGCGAACCTTCAGACCGGCTGGGGGATAGTACACAGTAGACGCGTGTGGCCGGGCGCGGTGGAGGGTGTGACCGTGGACGACCTTGAGGCCATTGCCCGCCTACGTCGGGGTGATACCAGCGGCCTTGAGCCACTTGTCCGTCGCCACCAGGTGGCTGCCGTACGCGCGGCGTATCTCGTCACCCACGATCGCGCCCTCGCTGAGGAAGTGGTACAGGCCGCCTTCCTCCGTGCTTACGAGCGTATCGTCCAGTTCGACCCAGCCCGCCCATTCGGCCCCTGGTTTCTGCGCAGCGTGCTGAACGACGCCAGCAAGGCCGCCGCCCGGGCCAATCGCCTGCGCTCGCTTGATACCCTGGCATCGGACGATGAGGATGGGGTCGCCTTCTTGACGGCTGATCCGTCTCCCGGTCCGGACGCCCTACTGGAAAAGGCAGAGAGCGCTGCGGAGGTCGTGGCCGCCTTAGCGCAGTTGACGCCACGTGAGAGGGCGGCCGTTGTGCAGCGCTACTTCCTCGAGCGGAGCGAGGCGGAGATGGCAACGGCCCTCTCTTGTCCTCCGGGCACCGTCAAGCGCCGTCTCCACGCTGCCCGAACTCGATTGCGAACACTGTTGCGTCCTCTGCACCCCGGTACCGAGCCCTGAAAGGAGGCCCCCTATGTCCACGGCGCTTCTGAAGCAGCGTTTGCGCGAGGCGGCGGAAGATGCAGTCCCTGCGTCGCTGGATCTCTGGCCGGCCATCCGCGCCCAGCTCCCTGCGCCACGTCCGGTCGCCCACCGCCTCACGCGTCGTGGGAGCCGCCGGATCCTCATAGCTGGCATTGCGCTCCTGCTGGTGACGCTCACGGCGCTGGGTACTGCGCAGGCCGCGCAGGCCGTGCTCCAGAAGCTCGGACCCCAATTCGGCCTCGTCCTGGTTGGGGACGAGCCACTACACCCGGCAGCGGGGGTGCAGACGGATAGTCCGCCGCTGCCATTGCTCACGCTAGCCCAGGCTCAAGCGCAGACTCCCTTCCCCATCCGCCGACCGACGTGGTTACCGGCGGGCGTCGTCTTTCGGTCCGCTCGCGCCTTCGGCCCACCGTCGGGCGGCGAGGCTCCTAATAGCGTTCTCCTCTCCTACGTGTCCCCCAGAACGGCCATGGCGGGCGTTGGCTTGCAGGAGACGCAGTTGAACCCGTGCTGCCGGGGCGGCGCTGTCCTTCCGGCCAGCCACACCGAATCGACGACGGTGCATGGGCGGCCAGCGGCCTATGCGCACGGCGGCTGGCAGCAAGCCGCCAACGACGCCGAGGTATGGTCCGGCCAACTGGATGCTGCCATCCTGTCTTGGGACGCTGACCGCGTCACCTTCGTCCTGCAATCCCAGCACCTCGGCCTGGGCCTTTCCGACATGGTCAGAATCGCGGAGTCGCTGCGGTAGGAGAGGAGCGCTCAGGCGATCGCCCGTGCCGACAATCCGTGAAGACCTGGCCCCACCGCCTGGTTCCGGCCGGGCTAGACTTATGCCATCGCCAGAGTCCTCAGCGTGGGCATCTCGACTCCGCTACGGCGGACGTACATCGATTAATGGAAACGCGGGTTCGACGAAAACGGCACATGCACTCCGGACAGACCACTCCGCCATCCTATAGGGGCGTGTGTAATTCGTCATCGGGAATGGCTTCTGCGCCGAACACCCGGAACCCGCGGGACGCCTGTGTTGTATGAATGGCCATGCGGCATGCCATTCCGAACCGATCGGCTGGTAGGGCGCTGCGACGAGGGGCGCAGCAAGCAGCGCCCCTACTACAACTACAACCGGGCGCCGTTAGCAATGGCGGTACGCATAGCAAATGGCCCACTAGTACTACAACGTTAGGTGGCGCGATTCTTGCTGAGACCGGGGGAGGGGCAGGAAGGAGACGCTGATGGCGCAGGTGGAGTTGGATGGGCCGGTCGCCCCGCCGTCCGGGCGACCGCCCGGGGTGGATCTGACGGCGGCGGAGGTGGAGGCGCTGGCCGACGAGCTGGCAGCCTACCACGCCGCGTTCGCGCCGCTGTTCCAGCGCGAGGAGCAGCGCCGGTGGGCGGCGGCCTACGTGACCGGGCAACTGCTCGCCGTCGAGCGCAAGGCGATCCAGCCCATGGCCCATCGGCTGGCGGGCGGCAATGTCCAGGCGATGCAGCAGTTCATCGGCGCGGCGCCCTGGGACGATGCGCCGATCCTGGCGCGGCATCAGGAGCTGGTGGCGCAGACGCTGGGCGACGCGGCGACGGGCGTCCTGATTGTCGATGGCTGCGACTTCCCCAAGCAGGGCCGGCATTCGGTCGGGGTGGCCCGGCAATACTGCGGCGCGCTGGGCAAAGTGGCCAACTGCCAGGCCAGTGTGGTGGCGTGCTACGCCAGCGCCCGCGGCTACACCCTGGTCGATCGGCGGCTGTATCTGCCCGCCCCCTGGTTCGGCGACGACTCCCGGGAGCTGCGGGCGGAGTGCGGCGTCCCGGACGGGGTGCGTTTCCGGACGCGCCCGCAGTTGGCCCAGCAGCTGATCGCCGCCCTCCGGCGCCGCGGGGTGCTGCCGTTCGCTTGGGTGCTCTGCGATGAGGGCTTCGGCGATAACCCCGCCTTCCTGGATGGGCTGGAGGCGGCCGGGCTGTGGTACTTCGCGGAGGCGCCGCACGACACGGCCGTCTGGCGGCAGCGCCCGCCCACGCTGGTCCCGCCGCGGCGCGGGCAGCGCGGCCGAGCGCCCACCCGGCTACGCCTGGCCCCGGCTGCGCCCGCGCCGCGATCGGTGCGGCAGGTGGCTGACGAACTGCCGCCGGAGCGGTGGCAGCGGACGGTGCTCCAAGAAGGCAGCAAGGGGCCGCTGGTGGTCGAGCTGGCCCGGCTGCGGGTGGTGGCCGTGCGCGATGGCCTCCCCGGGCCGGCGCAGTGGCTGGTGCTGCGACGCGGTCTGGACGACGACCCCGCACTGAAGACCTACCTGTCCAACGCGCCCGTGACGACCCCGCCAGCCACGTTTGCGCGGCTGGCGGGAATGCGCTGGCCGGTGGAGCACGCGATCAAGGAGAGCAAGGGCGAGGTCGGGATGGACCAGTACGAAGTGCGGGGCTGGCGCGGCTGGCATCACCATATGACCATGAGTTTGCTGGCCCATCACTTCCTGATGCGGCTGCGCTGCCGGGTGGGGGGGAAAATCACCCGCCCTCACCGTGCCCCAGGCCCGCCTCTTGCTCCAGGTGAGCCTGCCCCGTCGGCAGCTCGACGCTCCGACCGCCCTCGCCCTCGTCCTGGAGCTGCAGGCGCAGAACTTCGCCGCCCACTGCTCCCACCGCCGCCACATCCTCCAGCGACTCGACTCCTCCTGACGACCTAACGTTGTAGTACTAGGCAGCGTCGCGGAATGGCCCCTAACGTTTGACCAGCCAAGGAGGCATACGGTGAGGATACTGCCAACCTGGATCGTCGTCCCGTGTATCGTCCTCCTAGCCAGCGCCTGCGCGCCAGCGGCGCCTACTGTCCGGCCGCTTGACTCGCCGTCAGCGGCGACCACACCGGCGCGCCTCGGTACCGCGCTGCTCCGTGCAGCTCCGACTCCTACGTTAGCCGTCGCGTCGCCTACCGCGCAACCGCGAGCCACCACCGCGCCTTGTCCCGTCACGGAGCCGGCATTCTCGCCGAGGCCGGCGACCGATCCCTGGATGCCGAATCAGCCCTTGTACCGGGACCCGTCCGGGCAGTTGTGGGTGCTTGCGCACGCCGGGTGGCAGATCGGTCGTACCAAGGTCGGCTGGATCAGGCCCGACGGCAGCACGCTGACGATCCAAGGGCAGCGATTGGACGGCGCGGCGCCCTCACTGGAGGTCGACATACCCAACCAATACTATCCGGGCCCGATTGAGCCCACGTACATGATCTTCCCCAAGACGGGGTGCTGGCAGATCGAGGCGCACGCGAGCGATGCCGTGCTGCGCTTCGTGGTCAGCGTGCCGCGCCTGAGCGTGCCGGGCTACGACTGAGCGCGAGTGCGCGTCACCACTCCAGCACCACACCCATTGCCGCGCGGCGGCGGTCGGCCAGGAGCTGGAACATCTCCGGCGCCCGGTCGGCCGGCACGCGGTGCGAGATGAGCCGCTCCACGGGGAGGTCGCCGGAAGCGATAAGGCGCATGGTGACGGCGCGATTGGCCGGCTCGGTCCAGCGATTGGCGGTGTTGGGCTGCGCCGGGTGCGTGTTGGCGTGCGCGCCGATCAGAATGACGCCGCGGCGATGGAGGTCGTCGTACAGGTCGAACTCCGGCACGATGCCGCGCGTGCTGCCTAAGGCAACGACGCGCCCCTCCCGGGTCGCGAGGCGCAGCGCTGGCGTGAGGGCCGCCGGATGGCCGGTGGCCTCGATGACCACGTCGAAGTCGCGTCCGTCGGTCCAGCGACGCACGTCCTCCTTGAACGCGTCCTCGCCGGCAGGGTCCAGCGCGTCATCGAAGCCCATCTCCTTGGCAAGGCGGCGGCGCTCCTCAAACAGCTCGACGCCCAGGACGGGCCTCGCGCCGTCCAGGCGAGCAAACAGGCCGGCAAGCTGGCCGATCAGCCCGAGGCCCACGACCGCGACCCTCTCGCCTAGGGCCAGCGAGGCCCGGCGCACGCCATTCAGCGCGATAGGACCGAGCGTGCCAAAAGTGGCGTCGGCGTCACTTACCCCAGCAGGGACATGGGCGCAGCGCGACGCCTCGAGCACGGCCGCCGAGGCGTGCGGTCCAGCCGCGGAGAGTCGGTCGCCAGGCTGCCAGCCTGGCGCGCCGTCGCCGACAGCCACAACAGTTCCAACGAGCGAATAGCCTGGCCGAAAGGGATGATCCCGCCAGTCGGTGCTCATCTTGGAACGGTCGGCGGTGATGGCGGTCCAGTTGGCCAGCTCCGTTCCGGTGCTGATCAAGGTCGCCGTGGTCCGAACGAGGAGCCGGCCGGGCGGAGGCGCGTCCGGCAGCACCTGCTCCTCCCAATCCAGCGTCCTCGGCGCGTAGGCAACAGCTCGACGAGCTCGCATGTCTCCAGCACTCCCAACCCTCGGTCGATTTCCGGCGCGGCTATTGTAGCGGGCGCTCCGTTGAGCGGTCGCGGGCGCCGACGCCTGCCGCGAGCAGACCGGACGGCATCCCCCAAGCGTCGAAGTGCGCCACACGTTGTCGCGCCGTTAGCTCGCTTGTGTGGGTTGGCGGAGGGGCCGCCGCCAGGGATGGTCGGCGGTGGGGCGACCGTCCCTGATTCGAGGCGGGCGCGCCGGGTGGGCGCGCAG
>Ga0207416_1000806_pt1 | contig 47770 bp, 37 predicted proteins | sample PaiPotPPM11metaG_FD_184107 | JGI IMG/M metagenome (GOLD analysis project Ga0207416, IMG submission 184107) | Iron sulfur acid spring bacterial and archeal communities from Banff, Canada, to study Microbial Dark Matter (Phase II) - Paint Pots PPM... ...
GGCCAGGTCGGGCTGGAATGGTCGGTTGCCGGCTTTGGCGATTTCAGCGGCAACGCCAACGAAACCGACATGCTGATGCGCCGTACCGATGGCACGCTCGAAGTCTTTGACATCAGCAACAACGCCATCACCAAGGCCGTGGCGGCGGGCCAGGTCGGCCCGGAGTGGTCGATTGTCGGCTTTGGCGATTTCAGCGGCAACGCCAACGAAACCGACATGATGATGCGCCGTACCGATGGTACGCTCGAAGTCTTCGACATCGGCAACAACGGCATCACCAAGGCCGTTGCGGTGGGCCAGGTCGGCCCGGAATGGCTGATTGCCGGCTTTGGCGATTACAGCGGCAACGTCAACGAAACCGACATGCTGATGCGCAACAGCTCAAGCGGCGCATTTGAGCTCTACGACATCAGCAACAATAAGATTACCAACGCTTTCGCGTTGGCGCCGGCCGGCCAGCCCTGGACCATCGGCGGCGTCGCCGTCGACCCGCCGGCCGGAGCGACAGCGTCCTGGCTAGCGCCGTCGCTGATCAACGACGGATCGATTACGCTTGTGAGCGGCACTAGTGCGGTTATTGCGGCAAGCCAGCTGGACTTTACCGACAACTTCAGCGCCGACGCGCAGGAGACCTATAAGGTCACCACGGCGCCGGCGCATGGCACGCTCATGAGGAATGGCGCGGCGGTGTCGTCCTTCACCCAGGGCGACATCGACAATGGCCTGGTTTCGTATCAGGCAACCGGCAGCATTGCCGCTTCGGACTCCTTTGCCTTCACCGTCACCGACGCATCCGGCAATAGCACGGCCACCCAGCAGTTTGCCATCCAGATCCTGCCGCCGGCCGAGATGTTCATGCGCAACGGCGCCGGTGCGCTTTCGCTCTACGACATCAGCAATAATCAGTATCTCGGCATCTATGCCATCGGTCAGGTCGGCCCGGAATGGTCGGTCACAGGTCTTGCCGACTTCAGCGGCAATGCCAACGAAACCGACATGCTGATGCGCCGCACCGACGGCGCGTTCCTGATCCTTGATGTCAGCAACAACAGCATTACCAAAGCCACGATAATAGGCCAGGTCGGGCCGGAATGGTCGGTCACAGGCTTTGGCAGTTTCAGCGGCAATGCCGGCGAACCCGACATATTGATGCGCAGCGGCAGCGGCGCGTTTCTGATCCTTGATATCGCCAATAACAGCATCACCAAGGTCATCACGACGGTGGGGCAGGTCGGGCCGGAATGGTCGGTCACAGGCCTCGCCGACTTCAGCGGCAATGCCAACGAAACCGACATATTGATGCGCCGCACCGACGGCACATTGCTGATCCTTGATGTCGCCAATAACAGCATCACCAAGGTCATCACGGTAGGGCAGGTCGGGCCGGAATGGTCGGTCGTGGGTCTCGCCGACTTCAGCGGCAATGCCGGCGAAACCGACATATTGATGCGCAGCGGCAGCGGCGCATTTCTGATCCTTGATGTCGCCAATAACAGCATCACCAAGGTCATCACGACGGTGGGCCAGGTCGGGCCGGAATGGTCGGTCGTCGGTCTCGCCAACTTCAGCGGTAATGCCAACGAAACTGACATGCTGATGCGCAACAGCTCAAGCGGCGCATTCGAGCTCTACGACATCAGCAATAACCAGATTACCGGCGCTTATGCCCTGGGCCAGATCGGCCCGGATTGGTCGGTGGCCGGGTTCGGCGATTTCAGCGGCAAGCCCAACGAATCCGACATGCTGATGCGCAGCAGCAGCGGCGCATTCGAGCTCTATGACATCAGCAATAACAAAATCACCGGCGCCTACTCGCTCGGCCAGGTCGGCCCAAGCTGGTCCGTCAGCGCCATTAACCCCACCACCCCCACCACCCCTGCCAGCGCCTCGACCGTGCTCGCCACCCAGCTCGCTCAGGCCATCGCAACATTCACGCCGAATAGCTCACTGTCTCAAACTGGAACGACCCCAACAGTCGATCCGCAGACCGGCCAACTAAGCCAAATCCTCATGACACCGCCAGTCTGATCGAGCTCGACCCAAGGTCGCCGGTCACCGCCAGCGCCGGGGGCGCTGAAGGCGCGTTTACCGTGAATGGGCAATGGGTTGCAACGCCCGCGCACAACCCCTAATTTGGTGCAATCCGGGGTGCGCGGCCGCTCCCATCCCGTTTTGGACAGATGAGCATCAGCCGGGGTAAGCGCGCGGTGCGGCATGGCCGGCCGGCCTTTTTCGACCTGGTGAGAGTATGTACAGCCAATTGGGCGCAGGTACAGACGCGGCGTTTGCTGGTACCGCGCAGGGCATTGAGGCTCTCCCTTCGTCCACATGGACCATGACGCGCTATGACGAACCCTGCGCCTAGCTCGATGGATCCGGGACTTCAGATTCTCGTTACGCTGGTGCGCCTGCATGGCGTCGGCGCGGATCCCGAGCAAATTCGCCATCGCTTTGGCGGGGTTCCGATCGGCATCAGCGAGATGCTGCGCTGCGCGAAGGAACTCGGGCTCAAGGCCCGTGCAAAATCCCTGACCTGGGACCGTCTCGCAACCACGCCATTGCCGGCTATTGCTGCACTTCGCGACGGTAGCTTCTTGTTGCTCGGCAAAATCGCCGATAACAAGGCTTTAGTCCAAACCGTCAATACGCCGCGCCCGACGTTGATGACGCGCGAGGAGTTCGAAGCGGCATGGGACGGCCGCGTTGTGCTGATGACGCGCCGTGCCCGGCTCACCGATGTCTCGCGCCGGTTCGACATAACCTGGTTTCTCGGCGCCATTCACAAATATCGGCATCAGCTGACCGAAGTTTTCGTCGCCTCGTTTTTCCTCCAGCTCTTTGCCCTGATCACACCGCTGTTCTTCCAGGTGGTCATCGATAAAGTTCTCGTCCACCGCAGCTTGAGCACACTCGATGTGCTGGTCATTGGGCTCGTCACAGTTTCGGTATTCGAGACTATTCTCGGCATATTGCGAACCTATGTGTTCGCGCATACGACGAACCGCATCGACGTCGAGCTAGGCGCGCGCTTGTTCCGCCATCTCATGGCGCTGCCGATCGCTTATTTTAAAGCGCGCCGCGTCGGCGACTCAGTGGCGCGTGTGCGCGAACTGGAAAACATTCGCAACTTTCTGACCAGCTCGGCGCTCACGCTTGTCATCGATTTGTTTTTCACGTTCGTCTTCTTGGCAGTGATGTATCTGTATTCGCCGCTCCTGACCTTCATTGTTCTAGCCTCATTTCCGTTCTACATCGGGATTTCCGCAGGTGCGACGCCACTGTTCCGCAAATTCCTCGACGAGAAGTTTCAGCGTGGCGCCGAAAATCAGGCTTTCCTTGTCGAGAGCGTCAACGGTGTCGAGACGCTCAAGTCGATGGCCGTCGAGCCGCAAATGCAGCGGCGGTGGGAGGAGCAGCTTGCGGGTTATGTTGCTGCGAGCTTTCGTGTGCTCCGCCTGGGCAATACCGCGAGCCAATCGGTGCAGCTGGTCAGCAAACTCGTCACGGCGGCCGTGTTGTTCTTTGGAGCGAAGCTCGTCATCGCGGGCGATCTGACGGTCGGCGAGCTCGTGGCGTTCAATATTCTGGCCGGCAGGGTCAGCGCTCCTGTTCTACGGCTTGCCCAGATCTGGCAGGACTTTCACCAGGCGCGGCTGTCGATTGCGCGTCTCGGCGATATCCTCAACACCCCGGCCGAGCCGACATTCAATCCCGCGCGCGCGGCGTTGCCGGCGATCCGCGGCGAAATCGTCTTTGAGCACGTGACGTTTCGCTATCGCGTCGATGGCTCGGAGGTGCTGCATGATATCAATTTTAAGATAACTCCCGGGCAAATCATCGGTGTGGTCGGGCCGTCCGGTTCGGGTAAGAGCACGCTCGCTAAGCTGGTCCAGCGGCTTTACGTGCCCGAAAGCGGCCGTGTTTTTATCGACGGCATCGATCTGTCAATGATCGATACGTCCTGGCTTCGACGGCAGATCGGCGTCGTTTTACAGGAAAACATGCTGTTCAATCGGTCGATCCGCGACAACATCGCTCTGGTCGATCCGGCACTCCCGATCGAGCGCGTTATCGCTGTGGCCAAGCTTTCGGGGGCGCATGATTTTATTATCGAGCTTCCTGAAGGTTACGACACCCTCGTCGGCGAGCGCGGCGACAGTCTCTCTGGCGGCCAGCGCCAGCGCATCGCGATCGCTCGCGCGCTGATTACGGATCCGCGCATCCTGATCTTCGACGAGGCCACGAGCGCGCTCGATTATGACAGCGAGCGCATCATCCAGGAAAATATGGCGGAAATCGCCAAATCGCGAACGGTCATCATTATCGCGCACCGGCTTTCCACCGTGCGCCGAACCGACCGTATCATCACAATCGATCGCGGCCGGCTCGTTGAGGACGGCACTCACGACGAGTTGATCCGCACTGGCGGCCGCTACGCGATGCTCTACCGGCTGCAGGCAGGCATCCATGAAGTCCATTGAAAATATCGTACCCTTCCGCAAGTCGCCGCGGCCGGACAAGCTCGACTATGACTTTCTGCCGGCGGCGCTGGAGATCGTGGAAACCCCGCCATCGCCTGTCGGCCGGGCGACGGCGTTCGTCATCATGGCGCTCTTTACGCTTGCGCTCGGCTGGGCGTGTCTCGGCAAAGTGGACATCGTTGCGTCCGCCAAGGGCAAAATTGTTCCCAGTGGGCGTACCAAGCTGATCCAGCCATTCGAGACCGGTGTTGTGCGGGCGATCCAAGTGCGCGACGGGCAGGTTGTCAAAGCCGGCGATGTTCTGATCGAGCTCGATCCGACCATGAACGATGCTGATAGTAAGCATTATGGGCACGATCTGATGTCGGCGCGACTCGACGTGGCCCGGCTAAGGGCAACCGTGGCCTATGGCGATCCCATGGCGGCATTCGTTCCGCCGGCCGGGGCGCCGCCGGAGCTGGTTGAAGTCCAGCGCAATCTTCTCGCCGGCCAAACGGCGGAACAACATGAGAAGGTAGCGGTCCTGGATCGGCAGCACGATCAAAAAGCGGCCGAACGCGAAACCATTGCAGCAAATATCAGCAAGTTGGAGGCGTCGCTTCCGGTGATGCAGGAGCGGTTGGATATTCGCAAAACGCTCTTTGAACATACGACCGGGTCGAAGGCGAACTATTTGGAGCTCTTGCAACCCTTTGTCGAAGAACAGCACGAACTTGAAGTGCAAAAGCGCCGATACGACGAGACGACGGCCGCACTCGCGGCAATTGAGGAACAACGCAGGCAGTCCGGTGAGGAATATCGGCGGGCACGACTGACCGAACTCGTCGAGGCCGAGCGCAAAGCGGCGGGCTTGAGCGAGGATCTGATCAAGGCCCAGCATCGTGCCGCGTTACAGGTCCTCACCGCGCCCGTGGACGGCACGGTTCAGCAGCTGGCGGTGCACACGGTCGGCGGCGTCGTGACGCCAGCCCAGACGCTCCTTACCGTCGTCCCTCTCGACGCCACCCTCGAAATCGAGGCACTGGTCAGGAATGACGATATCGGATTTGTCCGCACCGGCGAGGAAGCGCAGATCAAGGTCGATACCTTTAATTTCAACCGGTACGGATTGCTCCATGGCACGGTTGTGAACGTATCTCCAGACGCCATCCCGCGCGACAAAGCCCTCGATGCTGCAAGTCCCAACCGGCAAAATACAGACTCTGAGTCGAGCGAACCAGCGAACGTCGAGTGGGTTTATTCGGCCCGTGTCGCCCTCGACGAAACCCGGATGCAGGTGGAAGACAAGCTGGTAAATCTCGCTCCCGGAATGGCGGTGACCGTTGAAATCAAGACCGGTTCGCGAAGGATCATAAGCTATCTGCTTTCGCCGCTGCTCAAGTTCAAGCAGGAAAGCCTCCGAGAGAGGTAATCAAATTTAACTTCTCCGGCCGCGCGCTCGTGTGTGAGCGCCCGCAAATAGTTGATTGGTCGCGGCACTGGCTGATCGCATTCGTCCCTGACGCCGTGACAGGATTGCCTTGTCGACGGCTTACACGCGACACTTTTTCGTGCATCGCCGATACGGGGCAGATCGCCTTTTTGCTGTTTTCGTCATTTGACAGCCACACAGCGTTCATTCAAAATTTGATTCAATATCACTGTCCTGACATCGTTCTTATCTTTGCATCGTCAGGTTTTCCCGAATATCGAACGATGGCTGGAATTGACGCATGAAAGCCGGACATGGAATGCCCGATGATCTCAATGCGCTGCTCGAATCGATCCGTACGAGCGTAAAGTCGCCTAACGATGCCGCAAAGATTGTGGATCGTGTATTGCGGGAACTGATCCAGCCTTATCATCAAGGATTTTTCTGGGGCGATCGCCTTCTTACATTGGATAAGTCCGCCGAATTTCGAGAAGAGGCGGCATTTCGCAAGGCTTTGACCCGGGCCGATAGCTCTACCGGAATAAACCAATACGAGTCTCCAGATGGTATTGCGTGGCGTTATAACACGCTCATTTGGGCGGCACGCAGCAGCCTAGCACTACCGGGCGACTTCGTGGAATGCGGTGTGTACCGTGGTGATATGACGTGGATGATCACGCAGATGGTCGACATCGCAAGCACTGGCAAGACTTTCTTTCTTTATGACACGTTCTCTGGCCTTGATCCGCAGTACTCGTCCGAGGATGATTTTCCCGATGCGCGTCAATTTTATGCGCTCGCCAACAACGAATATACAGCGCCCGGTATCGAGGATTACGTGCGAACGCGCTTCCAAGATAAGCACTATATTGTTATCACCAAGGGTGTGGTTCCCGACGTGCTACATGACGTAGCTCCTGACCAAATAGCCTTCCTGCATTTGGACATGAATTCGCCCCGAGCCGAGGTCGGCGCCCTTGAGATCCTTTTCAATCGAATCTCGCCGGGCGGAATCATCGTATTTGACGACTATGGTTGGAAGCTGTTTCGACAGCAAAAAGAGGCCGCCGATCATTTTATGACTGCGCGTGGTCAATTCATTTGCGAGCTGCCAACCGGACAGGGGTTGATGATAAAGCGATGATAAAGGATGACGTGTCGGCTTAGGTCATCCAAGCAAGCGATTGCAGCCGGCCGATAAACGGTTGCCTCCGGCGGTTAGTTGCCTGCGATTCGGCAGGGGCGGCCAAGCATAACCCTCAGCTTTGGCGGGGCTCATGTCGGACAAGTCGGAGGAGGTCATGGGGGGTGCCAGTCGGCAACCGAAGCTGTTAGATTCGAGCCGCCGCGCCCGTCATGCCCAAAATCCTCTATCTTGTCACCGAAGACTGGTTTTTCGTCTCGCACTTTCTGCCGATGGCCGAGACGGCGCGGGAGTGCGGATTTCAGGTCGTTGTTGCGACGCGCGTGCGCGACCACGGGCCACGGCTGGAGGCGGAAGGCTTCCGTGTCATTGCCATCGAGAGCAAGCGCGGCAGCGTGAGCCTGGCGGTGACCGTGCGAGACTTTATGCAGCTTTCAAGAATCGTCCGCGCCGAACGCGCCGATATTGTTCATTGCATTTCGCTTAGACCCATTGTGATTGGTGGTTTCGTGGCAAGGCTGGCCGGGGCGGAAGCGCTAGTCTTGGCACCAACCGGCTTGGGCCACTTGTGGATTGAACGTGGCGTCGCCGCGCGCTTTGTCCGCAGCATCGTTCGCATGGTGGTTGGTAACTGGCTGCGCGGCCCGCGCACCCATTATCTGTTCGAAAACCGAGATGATCCGCGCGAGTTCGGCATCGATCCGGACGGCTCCGATATCACGATTGTGGGTGGCGCGGGCGTGGACCCGGCGGACGTGCCGTGCGAACCGGAACCGCCGGCGCCACCAGTAAAAATTGCCGTCGTCAGCCGCATGATCGCGTCCAAGGGCATCGCCGAATCCGTCGAGGCGGTGCGGCGCGCGCGCTCCGCCGGCGCACCCGTCGAATTGCACTTGTTCGGCGATCCTGATCCGGCCAATCCACGCTCCATTCCGAAAGACACGTTGGCCAGCTGGTCGGACCTGCCGGGAATCGTTCTGCATGGCCGCGATACCGATGTGGCGCGAATCTGGCGCGACCACCACGTGGCGATGCTGCTGTCCTACCGTGAGGGTCTGCCGCGGGCACTTGTTGAAGCCGCCGCGGCGGGTCGCCCAATCGTGACCACCGACGTACCCGGCTGCCGTGAGGTTGTGCGCGACGGAATCGAGGGCATTCTGGTGCCGCTCGGTGATATCAACTCAGCCGCCCGTGCGCTTATGACGCTCGCCGCCGACCCGGCCTTGCGAACGCGGCTTGGCGCCACGGCGAACGCGCGCTTCCAGGAACGATTCACCGCCGATGTCGTCAAGCAAACAATCCGAAAGCTCTATCGCTCGCTAGGGACTTCATCCAAATGACCGTCGACGATCCCGGTTTGTGGTGCGAGATCGGCGCTGCATCTTTTGTCGAACGCGCGGCGCTATTCCTCGATCGGGACGGTGTTGTCGTCACTGATACCCATTACCTTTGCCGTGTCGAAGAGGTGCGTATGATCGCGGGAGCTGCTGCGGCGATCGCGCGGTGCAACGCATTGGCAGTTCCGGTCGTGTTGGTAACCAATCAGGCCGGCATCGGCCGTGGTTACTATGGCTGGGATGCCTTCCATGCAGTACAGGGCGTTATCTCGTCCGCATTATCGGCTGCGGGTGGGCATTTCGATGCCGTGCTGGCCTGCGCCTATCATAGGGAAGGGCGAGAGCGATTGCGCGTCGCCAACCATCCGTGGCGGAAGCCCAATCCGGGGATGATTCTTGAGGCTGCGAGCCGCATGAAACTCGACCTGTCGCGATCGTGGATTATCGGCGACAAGGCCCATGATCTCGCTGCTGGAAAGGCGGCACAGCTGGCCGGCGGGACGCTCGTAGGAGCTGCCGATGAAGAGCAGCAGCTTGTTTCACCTCTCGCAGACATGTCATTTGTAGTGAATACAACGATGAATCTTAGCGATGCGGTTGATGCGCTGATCGTCGACGGCAGAGCATTCGGTCGCGCTCGCTAATCGGCACTAGGCTCCGTACGCAGATCATGGTTAGCCGGCAGCTGCCGTTCCTGAGTTGCCTATCAACGCGGAAGACGACCGAGCAGAAACTTCGCCAGATTTTTGATGGTGCGCGGGTAGGCGCCACCGCTCGTATTCCGTGGCAAATGCAACTTGTGGATCAGCGCAGGATCAATTCCGCCGTCTTGCATCATCCAGAGAGCATCAGTCCAATAGCCGAGTTGCATCATAACGGCAGCGGCTTTTAGCAATCGATCGCCCCTCAATCCGCGCCGCGCAAATAGCGCATCCTCCCAGATACGTTTTGGCGGTCAGGACCGCCGAATTTTTCGCCGTCATAAAAATCCACAAAGCGAAAACCCTGACCATGCAGATCGCTTATTACGTCATCGTAGAGCGGCTGCCCCTCGTACAGTTCGCCCAAGCGGCTTTGACTGAACCGACCTTCCTCGACTCCAGTCTTGGCTGCTTACGTTCGCCCATGGTCGAAGTCCGAGCCGTCACCACCGTTGTGCGCAGGCGCAGTGAAATTCGCGCCTCGATCCGAGTGCACGTGAAGAAATCATGAAGGCTAAGCGCGTGGTTCTAGGCGATGCCGTATTCACCAAGCCCATCGACAACTAATTCATTCATCCGCTGCGGATGCAAAAGCAACGGGGACCGGGCGCCAGGAAGGAAGCACAAGGGTGCGGGCGTGCGGAAACTGCCGGAGGAGGGCAACATATTTGTAGCTAGACACGGGTAGGCATGTGTATGATTCCAATACTGATTCGCGCCGACATGGAGGTGAAACGCCATGTGGATTATCGATTTTCCGACCCTCGTCATCATTATCGCCGCTGGAATGCTGCTCGGAGTGCAAGGATTTTCCGGCTTTGATGCTGCAAGGGTTCTCTTTGGCGAGCACACGTCACTCGTTTTTATCGCCGTTGGTCTAAGTGCGCTCTGGCAGCTTACCCGACAACGGTTTCAGTAATAGATCACCTCAGGTGGTCAGGTTGTTGTTTGATTTGTGCCGCTGTCAATAACCGGTAAAGTCTTTTGACTGCTTTCGCATGGGGCGCAACCAGAATGCGCGCCGGCCGTCAGTACATACTGACTTTCAATTGCTCGACCTAGGCACGTCCTGCTGGCAGCTCTTCGATAAGACTGCTCAATCGCGCAAATGCCGCCAGCGCCTGTCTTATAATCGCGCACGACGCTGATATCATGGGGCCCACTCGGCTGAGCGCATTGCAAACAATACTCAAGTTGTGAGAGGGACGGAGGAAATGCCCGAACCGATCCTTGTCACCGGCGCCGCCGGCTTCATCGGCTTTCATCTTGCACGCCGTCTCCTTGCCGACGGCTGCTCCGTGGTCGGCATCGACAACCTCAGCAACTATTACGATGTGCGGCTGAAGGCGGCCCGTCTATCTGAACTGAAGAGAAGCTCGAACTTCCGTTTCACCCAATGCGATCTCGCCGACCGCGGGGTAACCGCAGGGATTTTCGCGCAAGAGCGGTTTTCCAACGTCGTACATCTTGCCGCTCAGGCCGGGGTCGCCCATTCGGCCGATAACCCTGCATCGTATGTGGATGCCAACCTGGTGGGATTTGCCAACATCCTCGAGGGCTGCCGCCATGCGCAGTCACGGCATCTCGTCTATGCATCGTCGTCTTCGGTGTACGGCGCCAACCGAAACATGCCGCTGCGGGTTACCGATCGCGCCGATGAGCCGCTCAGCCTCTATGGCGCAACAAAGCGCGCCAACGAGCTGATGGCGCACGCTTATGCACATTCGTTCGCGTTGCCGGCCACGGGGCTGCGCTTCTTTACGGTCTACGGTCCGTGGGGCCGCCCCGACATGGCCGTATGGCTATTCACAAAAGCGATCCTCGATGGCAAGCCGGTGCGGCTGTTCAACCGCGGGCAGATGCGCCGCGACTTCACCTATGTCAACGATGTCATCGAAGCCGTGGTGCGCTTGATCGGGCAGCCGCCGGCCGGGGCGAGTGCAGGGGGTGGGGCTCACACCGACACCGGTTCCGCCACGACACACCGAATTTATAACGTCGGCAACGGCCATCCGGTCGAGATCACCGAATTGGTCGATATACTCGAAAAAATCATCAGCATGCGTGCCCAGCGTGAATTGCTGCCGATGCGGCCGGTCGATGTGCTGGAGACTTTTGCGGACAGCTCCGATCTCGAGCGCGCCGTCGGCTTTCGGCCTGATACGCCGATCGAAGGGGGCTTGCGGCGCTTCGTGGATTGGTATCGCGAGTACCGCCGACAGGCAGAGTAATGCCGATCGAACGTGGCGGCTTGCGCTTACGTCAATCACATTTGACACCTCTTTCCGCAAAAGGCATGTTTCCGCAAAAGGCATGGCTGTTCATAGCGTTCTGACAAAGCGATGCGGCGAACAATGACGAAAGCGGTTCTTGGAATCATCGGCGGGTCAGGAGTTTACGATCTGCCCGGACTCGCAAAGGTTCGGTCGAAGAAGATCAAGAGCCCCTGGGGCGAACCGTCGGCGCCACTTTTGATGGGCGAAATCGCAGGCCTGCCGATCGTATTCCTGTCACGCCACAGCAAGGGCCATCGGCACTCGCCCTCCGACATCAATTACCGCGCCAATATTGATGTGCTCAAACGGGCAGGGGTCACCGACCTTATTTCGCTGTCGGCGTGCGGCTCGTTCAAAGAGGAGCTGCCGCCGGGCACATTCGTGCTGATAGACCAGTTCGTCGATCGCACGCACAAGCGCGAAAGCTCGTTTTTCGGCAAAGGCTGCGTCGCCCACGTCTCGATGGCGCATCCGGTGTCGCCCCGGCTGCGCATCCATCTCGCCGCAGCGGCGATGGCTGAGGGAATCAACGTGGTGCGCGATGGCACATATGTTTGCATCGAGGGACCTCAGTTCTCGACGCTAGCCGAAAGTCTGACCTACAAGAATCTCGGCTATTCCGTGATCGGCATGACAAACATGCCTGAAGCCAAACTCGCGCGCGAAGCTGAGATCTGTTACGCGACAGTGGCCATGGTCACCGATTTCGACTGCTGGCATCCCGATCACGATGCCGTGACGGTGCAGGACATTATGAAGGTGCTCGTCGCCAATGCGGGGAAGGCCACGCGCCTGGTCGCCCGCTTGGCTCGAGATTTCCCGCGGGCGCACGAACCGTGCCCGATCGGCTCGGACCGGGCACTCGACAATGCCCTCATTACCGCACCGAATGCGCGCGATAAGGCGTTATTGAAAAAACTGGATGCGGTCGCAGGCAGGATATTGTGCGCATAAGTCGGCGAGCGGGGACAATTTCTACGGTTGCGAGCGCTTCGATCTGGCTTTTGCGGCGCAGCATATGCCGCTTCCCCGAGACATCGTGGTTATGGACAAGTCGCTGGTGAACCGAATTCCTGACAAATGCGACAAACTGCCAAACACATTTTTGACGCGTTCAGGCGCACAATGGCGCTGCTTGGACGCTCGAATTTCCCAATATTGGGAACGAGTGTAGAGGTATGGGCGTTTGCTTCATGTTAGCCGTGCCCGCGCCAAAAGGGGCCGGTGGTATTAGACTAAAGTTTGGGAAGTAGTAGCCATGTCGTATTCCCCGCCAAAGACTGCAAGCGATAGCGAACACGTTTCCCCATCATTGGCCCCCGATCCGACCGAACTATTGCGGGATGCCGACGCGCTGCTTGAAATGATGGGACGAGAGCCGCTCGGTGTTGTTGCGGATTTGGCGAACACATTGCGAGTTTCGGCGCGCAATGCCGGCGCCTGGGAAATCGAAACAGCAGCGAGCAATCTGCGGCGCCTTGCTTCGGGCCGCAGCCCGGTGATGCTAACAGAAGCGATGCACGCTCTCACTGACGCAATTTCGCGCACCGAGCGCAAACGCGCCGCATAAACTGTCTCAGCGGAAAACCGGCTAGCTTTGCTTTGCCCGCACCTAGTGTGGCTTTTCCGCACGGCGCCGATAGATTTCGACAAGCCAGGCAATATTCGCCGTACCGACGACGATCGATCCTGCCACGACGGGCGTGAGGTAGCGCGGTTCGAGATGCACCGTCGCGTAGAGACCTCCAACTGTCACATATAGCAACAAAATTCCTGCCGAGACGATCCCTTCGGTGGTCGGGCCGTCGCGGAACAGCCGCACCGGTGACAACACGAGGAATGCCAGAAAAACGGTTACCGAGATCGTCTCGAATACCTTATGGAGGATCACGGCGGGGATCATCCACCAATTACCGGCACGGACCTCTCGGATGCGGGCGAACTCGTGATCGCTGCCGGTATTCCATAGCAGCACGACACGCAACGTTTCGGTCGGTCGAACCGCCTGATGCAATTGCGTTTCGGAGAAGTGAGAAAGCACGTGCCGGATCATTGCCACCGGATGGTCCCGCCACGCACGCAGATATGCCATCGTCGCTTCGTGCGACATTCGAACGGCGTCCCAGCCATAGTCGCGATGCAGAATGATGCTCGGTTCGACGGCGTATGCCACCTCCCCGGCTTGCATCATCGTGATGACGCGCCTGCAGGCGTCATCGATAGGGGTCGAGCCCGAAAAGATCGACGGATCGTAGCGCGCCGCTTCTATCATGGCAGCAAGGAGCGCCGCTTGCGAAATCGTTGTTATGACTGGCGCACCGATGCGCTCCCGATTCCATTCCGTATAGGCGAGATGAGTGGCGATTAGTGGCGCGAACACCAATACGCCGGCGGCCCATCTGCGAAGTTTTGTGCGCTCCACCATCGCCGCAGCCACAACAAGGGGAAGAAGTCCGACCGCCACATAAGCGATCACATCCCTGACCAAAAAGGCCGCGGCAAGCAGCACGCCGGTGCCAAGAAACACAATCAATGATGTCGACATTCGGCGCAGTGCCACGATTGCCATGAGACAAGTCGCAATGGTTGCCGTGCTCCCGCACAGGCTGTCCGATAGGATCGCCTGATCGACCACGAATTGCATCGAGGTGGCGTAGGCTGCCGCTACCCCGAGACTGAGCCACATGCCGAGCCGAATCGCGTGCGCCAATCGATACACCATCGCCGTGGCACATAGCGAAACCGCAAATTGCAGCAGAACGACCACCCAGGCCCAATCTCGCCCAGCGACAAATTTCGCGGCGGCAATGATTGCCGGATATCCGATGACGCGAACCAACGTCACCGGCAGCGGATCGGCGGCAAGATCGACGTGTTTGAATGTGCCGTTAAGGATGGCATCGGCGTAGGCCACATAGCCCGACGTGTCGGGCAGGCTTGTCGGGCCGAACACTGCAAGAACACCGATCTTCAGCGCAAGCAGAATGGCGCAGCCTACAGCCAGGAGCGTTGACTCCCTCCGCAGCGAGGAAGCTGACGGATCTATAATCGCATCACTGCGCACGTCTCAATCCTTCCGACAATTTTCCCGGTGGACGTAGGTCTGAAAGAGCTTCCGACCCCGTTCGATCACGCCGTTGGGTTTATAGTCGCGGCATGATAGGGGAAAGATGTCGCTCGAACGATCGAGGCGATTCTCATCGCCAAAGTGGCGGATTCATCATGCGTCATGATTGCCTAATCTGCCGGATATATCGCGACGAGCATTCCTAATAGTAGCAGATATATCCCAAATGTCGGCCCAAAATTTGTCGCCGTGATTTCCACGATCGCTATGCCTTTGCTCGTCCACCGCGGGTCAAGTTGCCGTGGTTAGTTAAAGCCGACAATGCTAGGAATCCCGCTATGGCGACGCTCTTGGCACCGCTCATGACACCGAGGGAAATAGCTGCCTCGGCCCGCAACCGGATCGAACGGCTGTTCGACGCGCTTACGGATCCGGTGCGCGGTGAACTGACAATGTTGCTGGTGCTCGCGGGCTACCTCGCAGCATGGTGGCTTTACGCCGTCATTGCCAGGAGCAGTCAGGACATCCATGCCGACATGGGCGAGATGGTCGACTGGTCGCGTGTGGCCGGCCTCGGCACGCCAAAACATCCGCCGCTCGGGGCGTGGCTGGCGCGGGGTTGGTTCAGCGTATTTCCCCGCGAGGACTGGGCCTACTATCTTTTCGCAATGATCCTACCCGCGGCGGCGCTCTGGATCACCTGGCGCCTTGCGGATCGATATCTGTCTCGCGACAAGCGCGTCATCGCAGTGGTGTTGCTGACCTTCGTACCGTTCTACAATTTTCACGCCATCAAATTTAACGCCAACAGCGTGCTTACTCCGTTATGGGCGGCGACGACATGGTGGTTCTTACGCTCGTTTGAAACGCGCCGCCCCAGCTGGGCGGCATTGTCCGGCATCGCCGCAGCGGCGGCGATGCTCGGCAAATATTGGTCGGTGCTTCTGCTCGCCGGACTCGGAATTGCCGCGCTAACCGATCGCCGGCGTGACGCCTATCTCGGTTCGCCGGCGCCCTACGTCACGCTTGCCGTCGGAACGATACTGCTGACGCCGCATCTCGATTGGCTTTTCGAACACCATTTCGTGTCCTTGACCTATGCGATGCAGACGCATTCGACAACGCTGATATTTGCGGCAGTATCGTCGCTCGAATTTCTTGTCGGCAGCGTCCTTTATGTCACCGCGCCGCTGGCGTTCACGATGCTTGCCGCGCATCCCAGCGCAGCGGCAATCGCGGATACGTTCTGGCCGTCCGAACCGGAGCGCCGCACCCTCGCCATTGCGTTTGTAGCACCCTTTCTGCTCGCCGCGCTCATCTCGGTTGTGCTGATTGTTGAAATCGCCTCGCTTTGGGCGATTTGTGCAATGACTTTATTGCCGATCGTCTTGCTGTCTTCGCCGCTCGTAACGATACCGCGCCGCGCCGCCGTCCGGCTGCTGACGATTGCTCTTGCCTTTCCGTTGGTCATGGTCGCTTTGTCGCCGGTAATTGCTCTGTATAATCACCGGCGCGGGGTGTCGGACGATCGGAGCCATTATCGGCAAATTGCGCAAACCGTCGAACGCGTGTGGAGTGAGCACACCGACAGACCACTGCAAATCGTCGGCAGCACCAGCATCCTCGAAGGCATTGTCTTCTACTTCCAAAAACAGCCGGCGACCTTCGATGTCGATTTTCCGGATAAAACCCCCTGGGTCGATGATAACCGCATTCGCAACGAGGGCATCGCCATCGTGTGCCCCGTAACGGAGCCGTTTTGCATGCGGGAATTGCAGGGTTTTGCCGCGCACTATCATGCGATTGCGGATGAGCATTTTGTTGTCACGCGCCGGTTTTTCGGCGCCGACGACGCGCCAGCACGTTTCGAGATCGCGATCATTCCGCCGCGCCCGCAGTGAGACGTAAGGAATCGTCCGATCTGTCGTCCGGCATTGCGGCAACGTTGACCTTGCATTGGCCGAGGGTTTCTAATGATAAGTGAGTCGTGCAACGGAGGGGTTCGTGAGCTCTGACGGTCGCGTGGCTCTGCACGCCGCAACCCACCGGCATTGCCTCGCTGGCCTCGATGTTTTTGTGATCGCCGGCGGGTTTGGCAGCCGGATTGAACCGGTCTTGGGCAACATACCGAAGCTATTGGCGCCGATTTCCGGCCGTCCGTACTTGACCTACCTGCTCGACTGGCTTCGGCAATTTGGCGTTGCACGAATCGTTCTCGGGTTGGGCCATCAAGCGCAGTCCGTGATCGATTTTCTCGACCGTAACAAGCGGCCGTTGGGCGATATGTCGGTGGAGACGGTGACCGAGCCGCGACCGCTCGGCACCGCCGGAGCCATCCGATTCGCTCGGCGGAATTTGCGGACGGATCCGGTGTTGGTGATGAATGGCGACAGCTTTGCCGATGCCGACCTGTGCGAATTCGTCGAGCATCACCGGCGTGGCCGAGCGAGAGCTACGCTGCTTTGCGCCGAGGTCAACGATGCCGGCCGTTACGGGCGCGTCGAGGTAGACCAGCGCGGCCGCATCAAGGGCTTTATTGAGAAGGATCCACATTTCCATGGCAGCAGTCTCGTGAATGCGGGCGTCTATCTGTTCTCGGCCGCGCTGCTCGATGAAATTGCCGCCGGCAATGCTTCATCGCTGGAACGGGAAGTGTTTGCCTGCGCGCCTGCCGGCTCGCTCGGTGCTTTCACCGGGTGCTTCCCATTCATCGATATCGGCACGCCGGAATCGCTCGCGCTCGCCGGACGTATCATCGGCAATCGTGCGGGGAGCGGGCAGTCATGATTATCAGCCGCACACCGTTTCGGATTTCATTATTCGGCGGCGGGACGGACTATCCGACCTGGTTCAAGGAGCACGGCGGTGCCGTAATCGGAACGGCAATCGACAAATATTGCTACATCAGCGTGCGCCGCTTGCCGCCGTTTTTCGAGCACAAGTCCAAGATCGTTTACTCGCGCGTCGAGCTGGTGAAGGAAGTCTCGGAAATCGAGCATCCGGCGGTGCGCGGAATCCTGACCGATATGGGCATCAACGACGGACTCGAGATCCATCATGACGCCGATTTGCCGGCGCGGTCCGGATTGGGATCGAGCAGTTCGTTCACGGTGGGACTCTTGAATGCGCTCCATGCCCTCGACGGCGCGATGATAGCCAAGCGCGACCTGGGGCGTGAAGCGATTCGCATTGAACAGGATGTGCTGAAGGAAGATGTGGGCTGTCAGGATCAGGTCTGGGCCGCCTATGGTGGGTTCAATCGCATCGATTTTCACCCTGACAGCAGTTTCGTCGTGACCCCCTTTATCCTGCCGCCGGCGCGGCGAAGCGAGCTCTCGCAATCAATGATGCTGTTTTTCACCGGCTTTTCGCGATTTGCTACGGATTTTGCCCAGGATCAGATCAAAAATATGAACAGCCGCAAGAACCAGTTACGCATGATCCGAAGCCTGGTCGACAGCGCCGCCGACATTCTGCTTAATCCAAAAACGCCCTTGCGCGAGCTCGGCGAGCTGATGCACCAGTCATGGCAGCTCAAGCGCGAGCTTGCGGACAGCGTTTCCAATTCGCAGATCGACGAAATCTATCAAGCAGGGCGCGAGGCCGGCGCTGTCGGCGGCAAATTGCTCGGCGCCGGCGGTGGTGGCTTCATGGTGCTTCTGGTCGATCCCGAAAAGCGCGAACAGGTACGCGAGCGCCTCAGGAAGCTGGTCTATGTGAATGTCGGTTTCGACACCGAGGGCAGCAAGATCATTATCTACCAACCCGACGCAGCCTGACAGCGACCATGTGGTGAGGGCGGAGGGAGCGCCGCAATATTGGGCGGAACAGGCACTGGCGCTGCTGCGGCCGCCGTTCGATCCGCAAAAGCCGAGGGCTTTGTTCATCGGCCGCTATCAGCCGTTCCACGGCGGTCATCAGCGCCTGATCGAAGAGGGACTGCGGCGGGTCGGCCAGGTTTATGTCGCCGTGCGCAATACCCACGGCATCGACGCCAAAAATCCGTTGCCGTTTTTTGCGGTCAAGCAACGCATCGAGATCGCGCTGTCGGCCTATACCGGGCGCTTTGTGGTGGTGCCACTGCCCAACATCACCAATGTCCTCTATGGCCGCGACGCCGGTTACACGGTTGAGCGCATTGTGCTCGATGAAGAAACCGAGGCGATTTCCGCAACACAGATCCGAGGACTGAGCGCCGCTCCGTAAGCGACTTGCTGCGGTCTCCATGCCGGCATTACAGCGGCCTTAGTAGCCAGGGTCGAATACGATCGTCGTGCAAAAGCGCGAAAACAGCTCCCGCTCGGCCAAGTTCCGCTCGGGCGGGGCGCCTGTAAGCCACTGAATTAATTTGTGTCCGTCGCTTTGCCGCGGAGGGGTCGTCTGCCGTAACGAGGCATGCTAGGGGAGGATTGGGGTAGTGGCCGGTGTAGGGGCCCTTCGGGTTATGGGTGAGGCAGTCAAAGTGGGCGCGGACGGTCTCTTGCGGGTTGGCGTGGTTGGCGTCGGCGTCATGGGCTCGAACCACGCGCGGGTGCTTGCCGAATTGCCCGGCGTCAAGCTCGTCGGCGTCGTCGATCCCGATAGCAACCAGCGCGAGCACGTCGCTCGTGCGCTCGGCTGCGCCGCATTTGCAGATCTCGAAAGTCTGATCGGGCGCGGTGTCGACGCTGTCACCATCGCGGCGCCGACCGAGCTGCATCGCGACATTGCGGTCGAATGCGCATCGCGCGGCATCCATATCCTGGTCGAGAAACCGATTGCCTCCACGATCGAGGAAGGCCGCGCCATCGTCGCGGCCGCCCGCCGCGCCGGCGTCACGCTGATGGCGGGCCATGTCGAGCGCTTCAATCCGGCGGTCGAGGCGATCAAGCGGGCGATCAAGGACCAGGACATCCTGTCCATCGCCATCACCCGCGTCGGTCCGTTCCCGCCGCGCATGTCGAATGTCGGCGTCGTCATCGATCTTGCGGTCCACGATATCGACCTCATCCGCTGGTTTACGGATTCGGAGATCGTTGAGATCCAGCCGCAGACCTCAAGCGCGGTCGCCGAGCGCGAGGACATCGCGCTGTTGCAATTCCGCACCGCCTCGGGCGTGCTGGCCCACATCAACACCAACTGGCTGACGCCGTTCAAGGCGCGCAATATCCACATCGCCACGCGCGACAAGTATCTGATGGCCGATCTTCTGACGCTTCAGGTCACCGAGTGCTTCGGCTTCCAGCCGGACGGTTCCTATTCGATGCGGCACCTGTCGGTCGGCTATGCCGAGCCGTTGCGCGCCGAACTTGTCGCCTTCGTCGGCGCGGTGCGCGGCGGCACGACGCCCGCCGTCACCGGCGAGGAGGGCGTTGCCAGCCTCGAGATCGCGATCCGCTGCCTCAGTTCGCGCACGGCGCACTCGAGCGCGCCGCAGCGCAAGGGCCCGCGGCGCGTCGTCGGCTGAACTCGCGTTAGTCGAGCGTGGACCCAGTAATGAATCAGCACGCGCGTCTCGACGACAAACCTATACCGTTCATCGATGTCGCCGCCCAGCGCCGCCGCCTCGGCAGCGCGATCGACGATGCGGTCGCCCGTGTGCTTGCCCACTGCCAGTTCATCCTCGGGCCGGAGGTGCGCGCGCTCGAAGCCGAGCTGGCGGCGTTCTGTGGCGCCAAGCACGTCATTGGCTGCGCCAGCGGCACCGACGCGCTGCTGCTCGTACTTCTGGCATGGGAGATCGGACCGGGCGATGCGGTGATCTGTCCGGCCTTCACCTTCCACGCCACGGCCGAAGTGGTGGCGCTTCTTGGCGCCACGCCGATCATGGCCGATGTGCAGGCCGACAGCTTCAATCTCGAACCCGCAAGTTTCGAGCGCGCCATTGCGACGGCGAAGGCGCGCGGGCTGAAGCCGCGGGCGGTCATTCCGGTCGATCTGTTCGGCTTGCCGGCCGATCACGACGCCATCGCCGCAATTGCCGCCGCCCACGGCCTGCTGGTGCTCGACGACGCCGCGCAGGCCTTTGGCGCGACTTACCGCGGCCGCAAGCTCGGCGCTCTGGCGGCGGCCACGGCGACGAGTTTCTTTCCGGCGAAGCCGTTCGGCTGTTATGGCGACGGCGGGGCGGTTTTCACCAATGATGAGACGCTGGCGGCGCGCGTGAAAAGCCTGCGGGTGCACGGCGAGAGCACCAGCGATAAGTACGACGCCCTGCACATCGGCATCACCGGCCGGCTCGATTCCATCCAGGCTGCGGTTCTGCTCGAGAAGCTCAAGATTTTCCCGGAGGAAATTGTCGCGCGGCAAGCCGTGGCGGCGCGCTATGCCGAGGGTCTTGCCGGCGTCGCGACGACGCCGCGCGTCGGTAATGAATCGACCTCGGTGTGGGCGCAATACACCATCCGGCTTGCGCCGGGACGGCGCGATGCGCTCGGCGCCGCGCTCAAGGCCCACGGCATTCCGACGGCGATCTATTATGCCAAGCCGTTGCACCGCCAGGCCGCCTATCGCGATTTCCCGGTGGTCGACGGCGGCCTGCCGGTGAGCGAGCGGCTCGCCGACGAAGTCATAAGCCTGCCGATGCACGCCTATCTCGAGCGGCCGGTCCAGGATCGCATCATCGAGGCGGTTCGGCGGGCGCTCGCGCGCTGAGGCGACTCGCGTAATATCGGGACCCCGCCACCAGCGGCACCAGGCAGCAATGATCGGTCGCATTCTCACCGTCGGCGGCTATACGCTCGTCTCGCGCCTGACCGGCTTTCTCCGCGACGTCATGCTTGCGGCGATCATCGGCGCCGGGCCGGTGGCTGACGCGTTCTTTGTCGCCTTTCGGCTGCCGAACCATTTCCGCGCCATTTTCGCCGAAGGCGCGTTCAATGCCGCGTTCATCCCGGCCTATGCGCGCATCCGCGCCCAGGGCGGGCCGCAGGCGGCAAAGCTGTTCGGCGACCGCATCTTTACGCTGCTGCTGGCGACGCAAGTGGTGCTGCTCGCGCTCGCGCTCATCTTCACGCCGCAGGCGATCGATCTCTTGGCGCCCGGCTTCTCGCGCGATCCGCAGCAGTTCGCGCTTGCGGTCAGCCTGACGCGGATCACCTTTCCTTATCTGCTGCTGATCACGCTGGTGACGCTGTGGGGCGGCATCCTCAACGCGCTCAATCGCTTTGCGGCCGCCGCCGCGGCGCCGATCCTGCTCAATTTCGCGATGATGGCGACGCTGGCGCTCGCGGCGTTGTTCCCGGGCGCCGGCTACGCCGCGGCGTGGGGCGTGCTGATATCCGGTGTGCTGCAAGCCTTTTTGGTCGGCGGCGATACGCTGCGCTCAGGCGTCATGACGTCGTTCCATGCGTTGACCTGGGACGACGATGTGCGGCGCTTCTTCAAGGCGCTGGTGCCCGCGACCATCGGGTCGGCCGGCACTCAGCTTGCGCTGTTCGCCGATACCATCATCGCGAGCTTTTTGACAGCCGGCGCGCTGTCGGCGCTGTATTACGCCGATCGCATCGACCAGCTCCCGATCGGCGTGATCGGCATTGCCATCGGCACGGTGCTGGTGCCGGAGATGACTAGCCGCGTTTCGTCCGGCGACCACGAGGGCGCCCGCTCGGCGCAGAACCGCGCCATCGAATTCGCACTATTGCTGGCGATCCCCTGCGTGGTGGCCTTCCTCGTGGTGCCCGACCTTATCATGAAGGGCCTGTTCATGCGCGGCGCGTTCACCGCCGCCGACGCGCATGCCGCGGCGATGACACTTGTCGCCTATACCATCGGGCTTGTGCCGTTCGTGCTCATCCGCAGCGTCGTCGCGCCGTTCCTGGCGCGCGGCGACACGCTCACCCCGGTGAAGGCGGCGCTGACCGGCACCGCGGTGAATATCGTCTGCAAGATCGCGCTGATGGGTTCGCTGTCGCAGGCCGGATTGGCGCTCGCGACTTCGATCGGGGCGTGGATCAATTTCATTATGGTGCTGTGGCTAGCCGCGCGCGCCGGCCTGATCGCGTCTGACGCCACGCTGAAATCGTCGCTGATCAAGCTTGGCGTCGCCGGGATCGCGTTTTTCATATTCCTCATGTTCGCGGCGCCTATCGTCACCTATCTGTTATCGTCCATGTCCAGGTTCCGCGACGAGTCGGAACTTCTTGTGCTGACGCTGCTCGGCGGCGTGGTCTACGGCGCGCTTGTTATCGTGCTGTTCGGGCCGCACTGGCTTTCGCTGATGCGCGAGCGGGCGCACACTGCGCCGGCGGCTCCGCCCGGTGCGTTTGAAGGCACGTCAGCGCCGGCCGCGGGGCCGGATGAGACTTAGGCGGCAACGGAGTCTTCGATGCGCGTGACTATGATCGGCGCGGGATATGTGGGGCTGGTTTCCGGCGCCTGCTTCGCCGATTTCGGCCATCACGTGACCTGCATCGACAAGGACGCGCAGAAAGTGGCAGCGCTCAATCGCGGCGAAATTCCCATCTTTGAGCCGGGTCTCGCCGATCTGATTGAAGCCAATATGCGGCAGCAGCGTCTGCACTTCGCCGTCGATACGTCCGCGGTCGCCGCATCCGACGCCGTGTTCATCGCCGTCGGCACGCCGTCGCGGCGCGGCGACGGCCACGCCGACTTGAGCTTCGTCCATGACGCCGTGCGCGAGATCGCGCCGCTGCTTTCCGGCACGGCGGTCGTCATCACCAAATCGACCGTTCCGGTCGGCACCGGCGACGAGATCGAACGCATTCTGCACGAGAAGCGCCTGGACGCTAAAATCCAGGTCGTGTCCAATCCGGAATTCCTGCGCGAAGGCGCCGCCATCCAGGACTTCAAGCATCCCGACCGCATCGTCGTCGGCACCGATGATACGCGCGCGCGCAACCTGCTGGCCGAAATCTACCGGCCGCTTTATCTGAACGTGTCGCCGATCATCTATGTCAGCCGCCGCACCGCCGAGCTGATCAAGTACGCGGCCAATGCGTTTCTCGCCACCAAGATCACCTTCATCAATGAGATTGCCGATCTATGCGAGCAGGTCGGCGCCGACGTGCAGGAAGTGGCACGCGGCATGGGTCTCGACAACCGGATCGGCAGCAAATTCTTGCACGCAGGTCCCGGCTTCGGCGGTTCGTGTTTTCCGAAGGACGCAACCGCGCTGCTCAAGACCGCGCTAGACCACGGCGTCGCTTTGCGCATCACCGAGACTGTCGCCGCGGTGAACGACCAGCGCAAGCGTGCCATGGCGCGCAAAGTGGTCGCGGCGATGGACGGCACCGTGCGCGGCAAGACCGTCGCGGTGCTCGGGCTTACCTTCAAGCCGAACACCGACGACACGCGCGATTCGCCGGCGATCTCGCTGATCACGGCGCTGCAAGACCTCGGCGTCACGGTGCGCGCCTACGACCCGGCCGGCATGGAGCAGGCGAAGTTGCAGCTTCCCAGCGTGCACTATTGCAACAACGCCTATGCCGCGGCGGAGGGCGCGCATGCCGTGGTTATCGCCACCGAATGGGAGCAATTCCGCGCGCTCGATCTGGCGCGGCTCAAAGGCGTGATGGCGCAGGCGGCGATTGTCGACCTGCGCAACATCTACCGCGCCGACGAAATGAAGCGGGCAAAATTCCGCTATATCGCTGTCGGACGGGCAGGGGTGGATTGATTCCAACGCCACGTTCATTCCACAATGACCGTACGAATGAACGATATCCCGCATACCCGTTTCATCGGCCAGTCCATAACGCGGCGTGAAGATCAGCGCCTGTTGACCGGCCACGGCCAATTCATTGCCGATCTCGAGCTGCCGCAGATGCTGCATGCGGTGTTTGTGCGCAGCCCGGTCGCTCATGCCCGCATCAAGGCAATCGATGTGTCCCGCGCCGCCAAGGCGCCCGGCGTCGCCTATGTGCTGACCGGTCCCGAGCTCGTCCGCGAGCTGCCGCCGGTGCCGGATACCCAGCTTGCGCTGCCGAGCAAATGGACGGCGCTGGTGCAGCATAAATTCATCAATCCGCAACAGCCGCTGCTTGCGCACGACAAGGTTCGGCATGTCGGGGAAGCGCTCGCGGTGATTGTCGCGGAAAGCCGCTATACCGCCGAAGATGCGGCGCAACTGGTCGAGCTCGATCTCGAGCCACTGCCGGCCGTGCTCGATCCAGAGCAGGCGCTCGGGGCCGGCGCGACAATTGTGCACGAAAAGTTTGGCACCAACCTGATCGGCGGTTTTACGGTCGGCAAGGGCGATGCGGATGCAGCGCTGACGCGTGCGCCGCGCAAGCTGCGGCGGCGCTTCTATCACCACCGTTACGCCGCCATGCCGATGGAATGCCGCGGCGTTGTCGGCTTGCACGAGCCGCGCACCGACGCGATGACGATCTGGTCGTCGACGCAGGTCGTGCATTGGGTGCGGCGCGAGGCGGCTACGGTGTTGCGGCTGCCGGAAGCCCGCATCCGCTGCCTCGCGCTCGATGTCGGCGGTGGCTTCGGCGTCAAGGGCCATGTCTATCCGGAAGATCTGCTGATCCCGTATCTCGCGCGCCGGCTGGGCCGGCCGGTCAAATGGATCGAGGACCGCCGCGAGCACCTGATGTGCTCCTGTCATTCGCGCGACCAGATCCACGATGTCGAGGTCGGCTTCGACGATAGCGGCCGCATCCTGGCGCTGCGCGACCGTTTCCTCGTCGATTGCGGAGCATGGAATCCGATCGGCGCCGGTGTGGTTTACAACACCGCGGTCCATGTGCCCGGGCCCTACAAGATCGAGGCGATGGCATTCGAGGCCCGCATTGCCGCCACCAACAAGGCGCCGAACGCGCCGTATCGCGGCGCCGGCCGCCCGGAAGCCGCCTTCGCGATGGAGCGGACCATCGATCTCGTCGCCGCCGAGCTTGGTCTCGAGCCGGCCGAGGTGCGCTTGCGCAATATGATCCGCACCGACGAAATGCCCTATGCGATGGGCATGCCGTACCGCGACGGCCAGCCGATCGTCTATGACGGCGGCGATTATCCCGCCGCGCTGCAAAAGGCGCTGGCCGCGCTCGGCGGCGTTGCCGCAATTCGCAAGCGCCAGCGCGCGGCCAGGCTGGACGGCCGCTATCTCGGCCTCGGCATCGGCTGCTACGTCGAAGGCACCGGCGTCGGCCCATTCGAGAGCGCAATGGTGCGCATCGATCCGTCCGGCAAGATCTTCGTGTCGTCCGGCGCCTGTCCGCAAGGGCAGGGCATGGAGACGATCTTTGCGCAGGTGACAGCCGACGCCTGGCAGGTTCATCCCGACGACGTGGTCATGACGCTCGCCGATACGGCGGGCATCGCCATCGGCTTCGGCACTCTCGCCAGCCGCACCACGGTCACCTTGTCGGCGGCGATTCACGGCGCGACTGAACGGCTACGCGAAAAGGTGTTTTCGATTGCCGCCAATCTCTTGGAATGCGCCACAACAGACCTCGAATTGCGCAACGGCCATGTCGGCATCCTCGGCGTGCCCGGCGCCGAAGTCTCGCTCGCCAAGGTGGCGCAGGCGGCGCGGCCGGGCTGGGATCACGGCCGTCCGGCGGGCGTCGATGCCGGGCTGGAGGAGACTTTCTACTACGAGCCGCCGACGGTCACGTGGTCCTATGCCGCACATGCCGCCGTGGTCGAGGTCGATGTCGAGGTCGGGCGCGTGCGGATCGAGAGCTATGCCATCGCGCATGATTGCGGCGTGGTGGTCAATCCAATGCTGGTCGAAGGCCAGATCGTCGGCGGCGCGGTGCAGGGCCTTGGCGGGGCGCTCTACGAGGACATCGCTTACGATGCCGCGGGCCAGCTGCTCACGACCACGCTGATGGATTATATGCTGCCGACGGCCTGCGACCTGCCGCACATGCAGCTCATCCACCAGCATTCGCCGTCGCCGCTCAATCCGTTCGGCGTCAAGGGTGTCGGCGAGGGCGGTCCGATCGCGCCGCCGGCCGTGATCGCCAACGCCGTCTCCGACGCGCTGCGGCCGTTCAGGGCCGAGTTCAATCGGACGCCGGTGACGCCACAGCAGATCGACGCGGCTGTGCGCACGGCGTCGCGCGCCTCATCCCAATAGGCGGCCGACCGCTGTTGACCACGCCCCGAGCTTTCGCTCGCGCAAGGATGCATCCATGCGCGGCGTGAAGCGGCGTTCCAACTGCCAGCGATCTGAAAAGCGGTCCGGCTCCGGGAAGAAACCGGCATGCAAACCGGCGAGATACGCCGCCCCAAGCGTCGTGGTTTGCGTGATTTGCGGGCGGTCCACGGTGCAGCCGACAAGGTCGGCGAGGCGCTGCATGGTCCAGTCGGAATTCGCCATGCCGCCGTCGACGCGCAGGACTTTTAGCGCGCTTTCGCCATCGGGCCAGTCCGCCTTCATCGCGGCGAGCAGATCGTGGGTCTGAAAGCACACGCTTTCCAGCGCCGCTTGCGCCAGTTCCCGCGGCCCGGTGGCGCGCGTCAGCCCGAACAGCGCGCCGCGCGCATCGGGCCGCCAATGCGGCGCGCCCAGCCCGACGAAGGCGGGGACGAGAATGACCTGCTGCGTCGGGTCGGCCGCCTCGGCGAGCGCGCCGGTTTCCTCCGCGTTCTGCACGACGTGCAAATTATCTCGCAGCCACTGCACCGCCGCGCCGGCGATAAAGATCGAGCCTTCGAGCGCGTAGCAGCGCACGCCGCCGAGCTGATAGGCGATAGTGGTCACCAGCCGGTTCTTGGAGGCGACCGGCGTGCGGCCGGTATTGAGCAGCACGAAGCAGCCGGTGCCGTAGGTCGATTTGACCATGCCCGGCGCGAAACAGGCCTGGCCGATCAGCGCCGCCTGCTGATCGCCGGCCATGCCGCAGATCGGGATGGCAGCGCCAAACAAATTTGAATCGGTCATGCCGAACGCCGCGGACGAATCCAGCACCTTCGGCAGCACGGCCTCGGGCACGCCGAGCAGCGCCAACAATTCATCGTCCCAGCAGCCGCGATGGATGTCGAACAATAGTGTGCGCGAGGCGTTCGTCGCGTCCGTTGCGTGTACCTTGCCGCCGGTGAGACGCCAGAGCAGATACGTATCCACCGTGCCGAAGGCGAGCCCGCCGCGCGCGGCGCGCTCGGCGAGATCCGGCGCGCAGTTCAACAGCCAGGCGAGCTTGGTGCCGGAAAAATACGGATCGAGCAGAAGCCCGGTCTTGGCCGCGAACAAGCGTTCATGCCCGCTCGCCTTCAGCCGCGCGCAGTGATCGGCGGTGCGCCGGTCCTGCCAGACGATGGCGCGGTGTACCGCGCGCCCGCTGGCGCGATCCCATAGCAAAGTGGTCTCGCGCTGATTGGTGATGCCGATGGCGGCAATGTCTTTCGCCGCCGCGCCTGCTTTTCGCATGGCGCCGCGGCAGGTTTCAACGGTCGTCGTCCACAGATCGTCCGGCTCGTGCTCGACCTCGCCGTCGGCCGGAAAGTGCTGGGGAAATTCGCGCTGGTCGAAGGCGGCCATCGAGGTATCGGCGCGGAACAGGCTGGCCCGCGTCGATGTCGTGCCCTGGTCGATTGCTAGCACATAGGCCGCCACCCGCGCCTCCCGCCGGACGCCGCAACACGGGCTTCACAATACAATGATTTATCGTCATCGTGACCGCCTGCCGCGAGGCCGCGTGACAACGCGCGCCGGCGGCTCGAACGGGGACGCGGTGTCGCAAATCTCGGTTCAGAACGTCAGCAAACTGTGGGGCGCGACCAGGGCGGTCGACGGCGTGAGCTTTGAGGCCGCCGCGGCGTCGCTCTTGGTTCTGCTCGGCCCGTCGGGCTGCGGCAAGTCGACCACGCTGCGCCTGATCGCCGGACTAGAACAGGTTTCCGGCGGCCGCATTGTCATCGGCGGCAACGACGTCACCGCGCTGCCGCCGGCACGGCGCCGGATCGCGATGGTGTTTCAGTCCTACGCCCTGTTTCCGCACCTGACGGTCGCCGAGAACATTCTGTTCGGGCTGCGTGTGCGCAAAGTGCCGGCTGCCGACCGCGCGCGCCGGCTTACGCGCGTGGCGTCGCTACTTGGCCTCGATGCGCTGCTGGCGCGGAAGCCGTCGCAGCTTTCCGGTGGGCAGCAGCAGCGTGTCGCGCTCGGCCGCGCCATCATCGCCGAAACGCCGGTCTGCCTAATGGACGAGCCGCTGTCCAATCTCGACGCCCAATTGCGCGCCGAGATGCGGCGCGAAATACGCGCGTTGCAGCAGAAGCTCGGCATCACCATGGTCTATGTCACCCATGACCAGACCGAGGCGATGAGCATGGCCGATCAGGTCATTCTCATGCGCGAGGGCCGCGTCGAGCAGGCGGCGGCGCCGGACCAGATTTATGCACGTCCGGCGACGATATTCGCGGCGCGGTTCATCGGCACGCCGCCGATGAACATCCTGCCGGCCGCGGCGGACACCGGCAGCGCCGGCCTTCTGCTCGGCATCCGGCCCGAGGATGTGATCCTCGGCGATATCGGCATCCCGGCGCGAGTTGAAAGCGCGGAATTCCTCGGCGCCGACACCGTCGTCACATGTGCTTATGGCGCAAAGACGCTGACCGCGCGTGTGCCCGGCAAGGCGACGCTTGCTCCCGGCATTGTAATCCATCTTCGTTGGCGTCCGGAGAATTTGCATTTCTTCGATGCCGCGAGCGGCGTGCGCCGCGACGACATCCATGCGTCGAGCACAAACGACGAAATGAGCTTTGCCCAGACTTTCGCCTAGGAGGGAACAATGCGTTACGCGACGATGAAATGGCTTCTTCCGGTTACCGGGCTCGTCATGATGGCTTTGGCATCCGGCGCGATGGCAAAGGATATCGAGCTGTCGTTCTATTATCCGGTCGCCGTCGGCGGCCCGATCCCGAAAATCATCGACGGCTATGTCGCCGATTTCGAGAAAGAAAATCCCGGCGTCAAAATCAATGCGATCTATGCCGGCACCTACCAGGATACGCTGGTCAAGGCGCTGACCGCGTTCAAGAGCGGCGAGCCGCCCAACATCGCCGTGCTGCTGTCGACCGACATGTTCACGCTGATCGACGAGGACGCGATCGCGCCGTTCGACGATCTGCTTAAGGACGCTCCCGACAAATTGTGGGCGCAGTCTTTCTATCCGGCGTTTATGGAAAACAGCCAGACCGGCGGCAAGACTTCCGACGTCAAGACCTGGGGCATTCCGTTCCAGCGCTCGACCATCGTGATGTTCTGGAACAAGGACGCGTTCAAGGCGGCGGGTCTCGATCCGGACAAGGCGCCCGACACCTGGGACGAGCTTGTTGCGGACGGCCGGAAGCTCACCCAGCGCGATGCGTCGGGCAATGTCAGTCAATGGGCGGTCGAAATTCCCTCGACCGGTTTCCCCTATTGGCTATTCCAGGGGCTGACCACGGCCAACCATGCGCGGCTGATGAATCCAACCGGCACGCAGACCGAGTTCGACAAGGAGGGCGTCGTTCAATCGCTGCAATTCTGGGTCGATCTCAGCAGCAAGGCCAAGATCCAGCCGCCCGGCACGATCGAGTGGGGCACCACGCCGAAGGATTTCTTTGAGCGCAAGACCGCGATCATCTGGACCTCAACGGGCAATCTCACCAACGTGCGCAAAAATGCGCCGTTCCCGTTCGGCGTCGCGATGCTGCCGGCGCATAACGGCCGCGGCTCGCCGACCGGCGGCGGCAACTTTTATTTCTTCAAGAAGATGTCGGCCGAGCAGCGCGCCGCGGCGTTCAAGTTCGTCAAATGGATGACGACGCCCGAACGCGCGGCGGACTGGGGTATCCAGACCGGCTATGTCGCGGTGCGGCCCGATGCCTGGGACACCGACGCCATGAAGAAATATACCGCGGACTTTCCCGCCGCATTGGTGGCGCGCGATCAGCTCAAATATGCCGTCGCCGAATTGTCGACCCACGACAATCAGCGCGTCACCAAGGCGCTCAACGACGGCATCCAGGCGGCGCTGACCGGCACCAAGACGCCTGAGCAGGCGATGAAGGATGCGCAGGCCGAGGCTGTGCGCATCTTGAAGCCTTATCAGTGATGCACGGCTCGGAGCCCGTCGCGCTCGCGGCTGCGCCATCGCCGGCGCCGCTCGCGCGCGGCGGGCCGATGCGGTTTTCGGCGCACATCCACGGCTGGCTGATGTTGCTGCCGGCCGCGGTGCTGCTGGTGACGTTCACGCATTATCCGGCCGTCGCGACCATCATCGACAGCTTCTTTTCGACCCCGAAAGGCCGCCGCGGTGCAGTGTTCGTCGGCCTGGATAATTACCAGGCCATGCTCGGCGACCCGGTGTTTTTCCGCGCGCTCGCCAACAACATCCTCTATGCGGCGAGCGTCATTCCGCTGACCATCGCGCTCGCGCTCGCCATGGCGCTGTGGGTCAACGGCAAGATCGCCGGCCGCCCATTCTTAAGGCTGTCGTTCTTCACGCCGACCGTGCTGCCGATGATCGCGGTCGCCAATATCTGGCTGTTTTTCTATGCGCCGGGCTATGGGCTGCTCGACCAGATCCTCGGCGTGTTCGGCATTTCGACGCATAACTGGCTCGGCGACGAGCATACCGCGCTGATCTGTCTGATCGCGGTCGCGGTGTGGAAAGATGCCGGCTTCTTCATGATCTTTTATCTGGCGGCGTTGCAGCAGATGTCGCCGCAACTGGGCGAAGCCGCGTCGATCGAGGGCGCCAGCCGCTGGTATTTCTTCCGCCGCGTCACCTTTCCGCTGTTGATGCCGACGACGCTGTTCGTGCTGATCAACGCCATCATCAATTCGTTCCGCCTGATCGATCATATCGTGGTCATGACCCAGGGCGGCCCCGACAACACCACGGCGCTGCTGTTGTTCTACATCTACGAAGTCGGCTTCAAGTTCTGGGACACCGCCTATGCGGCGACGCTCACGGCCGTGCTGCTCGCGCTATTGGCGTTCCTGGCGCTCGGCCAGTTCCTCATCCTCGACCGCCGGATTCATTACCAATGAACGCCCTGCCAAAATTCGGCAGCGGCACTGTGGCGCTTGAAACCGCCGGCGCGTGGCTGTTGGCGCTGATTTGGATCCTGCCGCTCGCCTATGCGCTGTGGGCGGCGATCCATCCGAGCGCCTATTCGGCGCATTTCGTGCTGAACGCGCCGCTGACGCTGGAGAATTTCGTACGCGCCTGGAACGCCGCGCCGTTCGCGCGCTATTTTCTCAACACCTTCATTCTCGTCACCATGATCCTCGCCGCGCAGCTCGTGCTGTGCACGCTCGCGGCTTACGCCTTTGCGCGCTTTGACTTCGCCGGCCGTGACATCGCATTCATCCTGGTGCTGCTTCAGCTCATGATCATGCCCGACGTGCTGATCGTCGAGAACTACCGCACCATGAGCGCGCTCGGCATCGTCGACACCATCCCCGCGATCGGCCTGCCCTACATGGCCTCGGCGTTCGGCATTTTTCTGTTGCGGCAGACCTTCAAATCGGTGCCGCGCGAGCTCGACGAAGCCGCCCGCGTCGAGGGCGCCGGCCCGCTTACCGTGCTGCTCAAGGTCTATGTGCCGCTCGCCAAGCCGGTCTACATCGCCTATGGCCTGGTTTCGGTCAGCTACCACTGGAACAATTTCCTGTGGCCGCTGATCGTGACCAACTCGGTGAACACGCGGCCGCTGACGGTCGGCTTGCAGATTTTCGCCTCCACCGATCAGGGCATCGACTGGTCGGTGATCACCGCCGCGACCTTGATGACCTCGGCGCCGCTTTTGATCGCGTTCCTCTTGTTCCAGCGCCAATTCGTGCAAAGTTTTATGCGTGCGGGCATTCGGTGAGAGAGGCGAGCGCCTGGTTCTGTCTCAGTAGCCGCGCCGGCGTTTCTTCTTTGCCGCTTTGCGGGCGGCGTACTGCGAATCGCGGGCGGCTGCCTGCTTCGCATCCAAGTCGATAGTCTGGGAAGGTGCCGCTGTTCCTGCCTTCACCCGGTCAAGGACGAATCGCGCGTAATCGTCCATGTCGCCCTTGAACGGCTTGATGTGGCCATCGGCGGTGAGCCATAGCCGGTCGGTCACCAAATCGATCAACGAGCGATCATGCGTGATCAGAATGACGGCTCCCTCATAATCGTTCAACGCATCGAGCAGCGCGCGGCGGCTGTCGATGTCGAGGTGGTTGGTCGGCTCGTCGAGGATCAGCAAGTGCGGCGCCGCCATCGCAATGAGATTGAGCAACAGTCGCGCGCGCTCGCCGCCGGAAAGATTGGCGATCGTGGTTTCCTGCTTGTCGAATGAAAGTCCGAACTGCGCGAGCTTCGATCGGCGGGACGGCTCGCTGTCGTCCGGCAGCTCGCGCCGGATGATGTCGAGCGGCGTATCTTCTGGGTCGAGCGCTTCGATCTGATGCTGATGAAACCAGCCGACCTTGATGCGGCTTTCCCGTTTCATCTGGCCAGCCTGAAGCGGCAAGGCGCCGGCCAGCAGCTTGGCAAACGTCGATTTGCCGGCGCCGTTTACGCCGAGGAGCCCGATCCGGTCGTCGACGTCCAGCCGCAGATTGAGATTGCGCAGAACCGGGGTCGCGTCGTAGCCGACCGCCGCGGCCTCGAGCTGAAGCAAGGGCGGCGCCAGCGGACGGCTCGGCGACGGCAGAGTGAAAGGCGCGACGCGCTCCTCGACCACCTCGGCGACCGGCTCCAGCTTGGCAAGCCGCTTGATCCGCGACTGAGCTTGCGTTGCCTTGCTGGCCTTGGCCCTGAACCTGTCGATGAACTTTTGCAGGTGAGCGCGCTCGGCTTCCTGCTTGACCCTGGTCGCGGCTTGCAGCCGCGTCTTTTCCGCGCGTTGCCTTTCAAAGGCGTCGTAGCCGCCGCTGTAAAGATCCAGCCTGCCTTCGCTCAGATGCAGGATGGCGTCGACCGAATTGTTCAGAAGCTCGCGGTCGTGACTGATGATCAGGGCGGTTTGCGGGTATCTCTTGAGCCGCGCTTCGAGCCACAGCGCGCCCTCCAGATCGAGGTAATTGGTCGGCTCGTCGAGCAGCAGCAGCTCGGGCTCGGCGAACAACGCCGCCGCAAGCGCCACGCGCATGCGCCAGCCGCCGGAAAACTCAGCCATCGGACGCGTGAGGTCGTCGTTGGAGAAGCCCAGCCCGCTAAGGATTTCCGCCGCGCGCGCCGGCGCGCGGTCCGCCTCGATCGTGTTCAATCGCTGGTAAATCTCGGCAAGCTGTTCGGGCTCGGCGGTTTCCAATTGGGCATGCAACGCTTCGCGCTGCGCATCGGCGGCGAGAATCGTGTCCAATAGGGTAATCGGCGTGGCGGGATGTTCCTGATCGACCGATCCGATCCTGGCGGCCTTCGGCAGCAGGACATCGCCCTCTTGCGGGACGAGATCGCCGACGATGAGCTTGAACAGCGTGGTTTTGCCGACACCGTTGCGTCCCACCACGCCGGCCTTGGTGCCGGCCGGAATCATGACACTCGCCCGATTGAAGAAACGGCGGCCCCACGCATCGAAAACGAGATTGTCGATCTGAAGCATTGGCGAGGGACCAAAAGGTGGGGAAACGGTCGCGGCGGCAAAACGAGCCGCTTCTTAATGCGGGCCGTTTCGGATAGCCAGAGAAGATGTCGCGCCGGGTAGCGGTTGTGCGCGCGGCGGAACTACGCGACGCGCTTGCGCTCCTGCGGCACCAGCGAAATCGTCAGCCGCTCGGTGCCGCGCAGCACGTCGAGCGCCACTTCGCGATCGATGGTCTCCCCGGTGAGCGTGCGCACCAGATCGTCGGCGCCGGCGATGGTCACGCCGTCGAGGCCGAGCACAATGTCGCCGACCTTCAATCCCGCGCGCGTGGCGGGCGAGTCCAGCTCGATCGTGCCGATCATCACTGCGCTGTCTTGCGCGATGCCCGTGAAGTGACGCCGCCGCCGCGAAATGGCGGCATGCTGCGCGGCGATGCCGATATAGGCGCGGCGCACGCGGCCGTGCCGCACCAGTTCGCCGAGCACGAAGCTCGCGGTATTGGCGGCGACCGCAAAGCAGATGCCTTGCGCGCCCATGATCACCGCCGTGTTCACGCCGACAACTTCACCGCGCGACGACACCAGGGGGCCGCCGGAATTACCGGGGTTCAGCGCGGCGTCGGTCTGAATCACGTCGTCGATCAGCCGGCCGGTACGCGAGCGCAGCGAGCGGCCGAGCGCCGAGACCACGCCGGTCGTTACCGTCGATTCAAAGCCGAGCGGATTGCCGATGGCGATCACGAGCTGGCCGCGCTTGAGCTGCTTGGAATCGCCAAGCGTCGCCGCCGGCAGGGTCACCGGCTCGACAATGCGGATCAGCGCGAGATCGGTGTCGGGATCGTCGCCGACCAAACGCGCGGTAAGGTGCTGGCCTTCCGGCGTCGTCACCTCGATGCGCGCTGTGGCGCCCGCCGTGCCGCCGCCGCCGGCGACGTGACTATTGGTGAGGATGAGGCCGTCGGGCGCGACCACGACACCGGAGCCGGTGCCGCCGCGAGGGCGGCCCCCTCCCTGACCCTCCCCCGCATGCGGGGGAAGGTAGGGTGGGGGCGCATGAACGGTCAGCCCGACCACGGCCGGGCCGACGCGGTCGACCACGTCGATGACGGCACGCGAATAGGCATCGAGGAGCGCTTGGTCCTCGACTGGAACTTCGGATGGGGTGGCTGCGGCAGCGCCGCTGCCGCCCCAGCCGGCATCATGCAAAGGTATGATTTTCATGTTTTGTCAGGGGGTTAACCCAGCGTCCCGCTGGGGCCGGCGAACCCGCCAGTCGCTCCGATATATGGGAACTGCCTGAACTCTAGTGAAGGGCCGAGGTCGCGTGCTCTCCCTGAAAGGATGGCGACATTGACAGCGGCGGCGGCATATGGTGCCCGGTCGCCTGAGGGAGAACTTATGGCAATCATCCGTGCGGCGCGTCTTGGCGCGGTCTTGGCTGCCGCGGCGCTGGCCGGCTGCGGTCAGGGTCAGCAGCAGCAAAACGCCGCTGTGCCGCCGGCCGTCACAGTCGCGAATCCGGTGCAGCGCACTGTCGTCGACCAGGACGAATATGTCGGCCGCTTCATCGCGGTCGATTCCGTCGATATCCGCTCCCGGCTGTCCGGCTATCTCGCCGAGATTCATTTCACCGACGGGCAGATGGTGAAGAAGGGCGATCCCCTATTCACCATCGATCGCCGGCCGTTCCAGATCGCGCTCGAACAGATGCGCGCCAATCTCGCGCAGGCGCGCGCCAATCTCGCTTTCACCGAGGCCGACCTGCAACGCGGCAGCCAGCTGTTGCAAAACAAGACCATCACCGAGCAGTCCTACGACCAGCGCACGCAGGCGAAAAGCGTGGCAGAGGCCGCCGTCGCCGCGCAGGAGGCGATGGTGCATTCGGCCGAGCTCGATCTCGACGCCTATTCGGAGCTGCGCGCGCCGATCGACGGGCGGATCGGCGACCGCCGCGTCGCCGTCGGCAATCTCGTCACCGGCGGCACCGGCGGCAACACCACGCTGTTGGCAACGATCGTGTCGGTCGATCCGATCCGCTTCGAGTTCACCTTCGACGAGGCCTCGTATCTGCGCTACGTGCGCTTCGCTTCGTCGAGCCAGGACGTGGCAAGCCTGCACGGCAATGTCCCGGTCACGCTCAAGCTCATCGACGAAAAGGATTTCCCGCACCAGGGCAAGATCGATTTCATCGACAATGTGATCGACCGATCCTCGGGCACGATCCGCGGCCGCGCGGTTTTCGATAATGCCGCCGGCATCTTCACGCCCGGCATGTTCGGCCGGCTCCGTGTGCCGGGCTCGCCGCCCTACGCCGCGCTGCTCATTTCCGATGCCGCAATCGGCACCGAGCAGACGCGCAAATACGTGCTTGTGGTCGATGACAGCGGCGTGGTGCGGCAGAAATACGTCACGCTCGGGCAGCTCGACGATGGTTTACGCGTGGTCAAGGATGGGCTGGCGCCGAGCGACCGCGTCATCGTCAACGGCCTGATGCGCGCGCGGCCCGGACAGAAAGTGACTGCGCAACAACAGAGCGCGCCGCCGCCATCGCCCAAGGGGCCCGACCAAGCCAAGGCTGGCTGAAATCACTCGCTGAGGCACCGTAACCGAACGTGTTCTAGATGCGCATATCGCACTTCTTCATCGACCGGCCGATCTTCGCCGCCGTGGTCTCGATCGTTTTCCTGATCCTCGGCGGCGTGTCGTTCTCGCGCCTGCCGGTGGCGCAATATCCCGAGATCGCGCCGCCGGTGATCAACGTCACCGGCCAGTATCCCGGCGCCAGCGCCGATGTCGTGGCCGCGACGGTGGTCACGCCGATCGAACAGCAGATCAACGGCGTCGAGAACATGCTCTACATGTATTCAAACTCGACCGCCGACGGCCGCTTCACCATTCAGGTCAGCTTCGAGCTCGGCACCAATCTCGACATCGCCCAGGTGCAGGTGCAGAACCGCGCCGCCATCGCGCAGCCGCGGCTGCCGACCGACGTGCGCAATATCGGCGTGACGGTGACCAAAGCCTCGCCCGATCTGATGATGGTCGTGCACCTTTACTCGCCCGACAAATCGCGCGATGCACTGTTCATTTCCAACTACGCCACGCTCGAAGTCACCGATCCGCTCACCCGCGTCGACGGCGTCGGCTCGATCGTGGTGTTCGGCAGCCGCGACTATTCGATGCGCATCTGGCTCGATCCGGATCGCTTGCAGTCGCTGGGCTTAACCGCCACCGACGTTACCAGCGCCTTGCAAGGGCAGAACATCCAGGTCGCCTCGGGCGTGCTCGATCAGCCGCCGGTCGAGCACCAGGGCGCCTTCCAGGTCGCGGTGAAGACGCTCGGCCGGCTTGATAATCCCGAGGACTTCGCCTCGATCGTCGTCAAGGAGACGCCGGGCGCCGTGGTTCGGCTGAAGGACGTCGCCAAGGTCGAGCTGGCCGCGCTCGATTATTCGTCGAATTCCTATCTCGACCGCGATCCCGCGGTGGCGGTCGCGATCTTCCAGCGCCCGGGATCGAACGCGCTCGCGACCGCGCAAGGCGTCATCAGCCAGATGGAGCAACTGGCAAAACGTTTTCCGCGCGGCGTGAAGTACGCCATTGTCTACAATCCGACGCAGTTTATCCAGCAATCGGTCGATGCGGTGATCGATACCATCGGCGAAGCCATCGTGCTCGTCGTGCTGGTGGTGATCATGTTCTTGCAGACCTGGCGCGCCGCCATCATCCCGCTGGTGGCGATCCCGGTGTCGCTGGTCGGCACGTTCTTCTTCATGGCTGCGTTCGGCTACACGCTGAACAATCTTTCGTTGTTCGGGCTGGTGCTGGCGATCGGCATCGTGGTCGACGATGCCATTGTCGTCGTCGAGAACGCCGAGCGCAACATCGCGGCTGGGCTGGCGCCGCGCGACGCCGCGCGCAAGAGCATGGACGAGGTCGGCTCCGCGCTGGTCGCGATCGCGCTCGTTGTATGCGCCGTGTTCGTTCCGTCGGTGTTCATCACCGGCATTTCCGGGCAATTCTACCGGCAGTTTGCGCTGACCATTACCGGCGCCACGATCATTTCGCTCCTGGTCTCGCTCACCTTGTCGCCGGCCATGTGCGCGCTGCTGCTCAAAGCCCATGATACGGCGCATCGCGATCGCTGGTGGGAGCGGCCGATCCATGTCTGCTTCGGTTATTTCAACCGCGCGTTCGCAGGTGCCGGCTCGGGCATTTCATGGCTTGCGGCCCGTACCGTGCGCCGCGCCGCGATCATGGTCGTGATCTATCTTGTCGTGCTCGCCTTTGGCTTCAATGCGTTCCGCAAGGCGCCGGTCGGTTTCATCCCGCAGGTCGATGCCGGCTACGTCATCGTCATCATCCAACTACCGCCCGGCGCATCGCTGTCGCGCACCGATGCGGTGCAGATGCACGCGCTCGACATCGCGCTCGGCGTACCCGGCGTCGCCCATGCTGTGAACATCGTTGGCCTCTCCGGCGCGACCTTCACCAATGCGCCGAATTCCGGCGCGCTGTTCCTGGTGCTCGATCCATTCAACAAGCGCGCCCGTAGCTCCGGCCAATCGGCCGCTGAAATTCAGACTGAGCTGAAGCGCCGGCTCGACACCATCCAGGACGCATTTATCGCCGTCGCGTTGCCGCCGCCGGTGCGCGGTATCGGCACCGCGGGCGGCTTTCGCATGATGGTCGAGGACCGCGCCGGACACGGCGCGGCAGGCTTGCGCGAAGCGGCGGACGCGCTGGCCGCCCGCGCCAGAGCGACGGCGGGCCTGTCGCAGGTCTTCACTTTGTTCGAGACGTCGACGCCGCAGGTCTATCTCGATATCGACCGCACCAAAGCGCAGCTGCTCGGCGTCAACGTCACCGACGTTTTCAGTGCGCTGCAAATTTTCATTGGCTCATCCTACGTCAACGACTTCAATATGTTCGGCCGCACTTTCCGCGTTACCGCGCAGGCGCGCTACGAGGACCGCCAGCATATCGCCGACGTGCTGAAAATCCGCGTGCGCAATTCCAGCGGCGACACGGTGCCGCTCGGCTCGTTCACCACCGTGACCGACATTGCCGGGCCATATCGCGTGCCGCGCTATAACCTTTATCCCGCCGCCGAGGTCGACGGCGCCGCCGCGCCCGGCTATTCGCAGGGCCAGGCGATCGGGATCATGGACAAGCTTGCGGCCGACACACTGCCGGATGGTTTTGCCACCGAATGGACGACGCTCGCCTTTCAGCAGATCAGGGCCGGTAATACGGCAATGTTCGCGTTCGTGCTGGCGGTGGTGTTCGTATTCCTGGTGCTTGCTGCGCAATACGAGAGCCTGACGCTGCCGCTCGCGGTGATCATGATCGTGCCGATGTGCCTGGTCGCTGCAATCTCCGGCGTGATCCTGCGCGGTCAGGACAACAACATCCTCACCCAGGTCGGGTTCGTGGTGCTGATCGGGCTTGCCGCCAAGAACGCCATCCTGATCGTTGAATTTGCCCGTCGGCTCGAGGATCAGGGCCGCAGCCGATGGGACGCCGCGGTCGAGGCGACGCGGCTGCGGCTGCGCCCGATCCTGATGACTTCGTTCGCCTTCATCCTCGGCGTCACGCCGCTGGTTTGGGCGATCGGCGCCGGCGCGGAACTGCGCCAGACGCTCGGCACGGCGGTGTTCGCCGGCATGATCGGCGTCACTGCGTTCGGGCTGATCTTCACGCCCGTTTTCTATGTCATCGCGCGCTGGATCGCCCAGCTCGGGCCGCGGCGCGGTAAGCAAAAACAGGCGAGCGCGCAGCCGGCCGAGTGACCGCCGCAGATTTCACGAAACCGTGACACCGCGCCCGACCGTACTTACCCGGCGGGGCGTGCCGTCTATTCTCGGCCTTGCCGGAATAACACACGGTGTCCGGTGTTTTTCGCAGGCGGCCTGTGCGTCGTCACATGATCGTAGAAGTCGGGATGTCGTGTTTTAGGGAGGCGGCATCCATCAACCCGGAAGGGCAGACCACATGATTCGCAAATTGCTTGTCGTCGTCGCTATCGTGATGTTCGGCGCGACGGCCGCCGCGGCGCAAAGCTGCGAAGACGTCATCACCAAGCGTCAGAACCTGATGAAGGGCAGCGGGGCTGCGGGGAAGCTTGCCAGCTCCATGATGAGGGGGGAAACACCCTTTGATCTCGATAAGGCGAAGCAGGTTTTCGCCGCCTTCGCCGAGGATGCCAAGGAAATGCCGACGCTGTTCCCTGATTGCTCGAAAACCGGCGACCACACCGCCGCGGGTCCGGCGATCTGGAACAAGCCGGACGAGTTCAAGGCGACCATCGCTAAATTCGCTGCCGACGTGAAAGCGGCGCAGGACAGCACCAAGGACCTTGAGACCTTCAAGGCGAATGTTCAAACTATCGGCAAGAATTGCAACAACTGCCATCAGACTTTCCGCGCCAGACCGAGCTAAAGCCAAATCGGCGAAGCTTGCGGAGGGCGGCCGTTTGTGAGGACGGCCCGCCGTTCGCATTTCGTAGCATGGGCCATTGCAGCAAATTGCCGTTCTCCCATACTATGGGCGTGATTTGCGGCGCCAGAACGCAGACTTGGGCAGAATAACAGGGTGCGGCGTAGCGGCCTTCTATTTGATCGAGAGCTAACTGCGCATGGCGGTACAGGCACCGGCAATCGTTGACGTGCGCCAGACCGGCGGCACCATGCCGGCCGGAATTTCAAATTGGCTGCGCGGCATCGGCGTGCGGCAGGTCCGTCTCGCCTGCGGCCTTGTCATGTTCACCTACATCTTCTCGCATTTCTTCAATCACGCGCTTGGCAACATTTCCTACGACGCGATGGCAACGTGGCTGTCGTTCCACATCTGGTGGTGGAGAATTCCTGTCGTCAATTTTACGCTGTATGCCGCCGCAGCGACGCATGCCGGGCTCGGTATGTGGGCGCTCTACCAGCGCCGGCATTTTCGCTACACGGTTGCCGAAATCACTCAGCTCACATTGGGGTTCAGTATTCCGCTTTTGATCGCCAGTCATTTCGGCGTCGTGCGAGTCGCTGGACTGTTGTACGGGCGCAATCCGCCGGAATATGCAGCGCCATTGCTGGCCTACTGGGTCGCACGCCCGTACATGATTGCGGTGCAGTTCATTCTGCTCACCGTGGCCTGGACTCACGCCTGCATCGGGCTTTATTTCTGGCTGCGCCTGAAGCCGTTTTTCAAATGGGCGGCGCCACTTTTGCTGGCAGTGGCCGTGCTGCTGCCGCCGCTGGCGATGCTCGGCGCACATCATGGCGCGCAGGAGGCCATCCAGCTCGCCAAGGACCCGCAATGGCGCGCCGCGCATGTGCATCCAGTTACTCCGGCACAGCGCTCGCTCATCGACGACATCACTCTGTTTTACTTTCCCATCGCCTACCTTAGCCTGATCGGTCTGGTGTTTGTCGCGCGTGGGGTGCGCACGCTGCGCGAACGCCGGCGCGGCATGATCACGGTCTCCTACCCCGACCGGCAGGTGCGCGTGCCGAAGGGTATGAGTGTTCTCGAAGCGAGCCTGCGCTTTAATGTGCCGCACGCATCGGTGTGTGGTGGCCGGGCGCGCTGCTCAACCTGCCGCGTTCGCGTCGTCAGCGATCGTGGCGCTCTGCCGCGGCCGTCCGGGCGTGAGGCGTTCGTGCTGGCGCGCGTCGGCGCCAGCGCCGATCCGGCAATTCGCCTGGCGTGTCAGCTGCGCCCGAATAGCAATGTGGCCGTCATCCCCGTGCTGCCGCCGAACCTCGGCGCCGATTTTGTCCGTAATCGGCGCCGTATCAACATCGGCGAGGAGCGTTACATCGTCAGCATGTTCGTCGATATGCGCGGCTCAACCACGCTCGCCGAGGCACGGCTGCCATTCGATATCGTCTTCCTGATCAACCGTTTCCTGGGCGCGGCCTCGCAGGCCGTGATCGACGCCGGCGGCCAGCCCAACCAATTTGTCGGCGATGGCTTGCTCGCTCTGTTCGGAATTGGGGTCGACCCGGCGACCGCTTGCCGGCAGGCGATGCACGCGGCGGCGAATGTTGCCGCGAATGTCGAGTACCTAAATCATCAGTTCGCCGCCGACCTGCGCCAGCCGATCCAATTCGGCATCGGCATTCACGGCGGCGAGGTCATCATCGGCGACATCGGCTTTCGCGATCACACCGTGTTCACGGCGATCGGCGACGCGGTGAATGTCGCTGCGCGTCTGCAGGACCTGACCAAGACGCTTAACTGCGCCGCCATCGTGTCGGAGGAGGTCTGCAAGACCTCGGGCATGGCGGCTGACGCATTGACGCGAACTGAGGTGTCGATCCGCGGCCGCGACGAGCCGATGACAGTTCGCATGGCCACGGACCCGACCGTGCTGGCCAGCCTGATCGATCCGCAAGACGCGCTGCTCGACCCGGAGGCGCAAGTCGCGTGACCCGGACAGGTGGCCGGGCCGCGCCGACGCCGAACCGCACCGATGCTTGTCTTGCCGCCGATTCCAGCAAAGCATAGATAGAACCGCAAAGCCGGTGAGCGGTAAATCCGTTGTTTAGATTGACGGCGGATGGGGGAAAACGCATCGATGCAACGGTTCGCACTGATAGCGGCGGTCTGCGCGATGGCCGGCGCTGTTGCGTTCTGGTTCCTGACCATGCCGGCGACAGTTCCGGCGTCGGCGCTGCCGCAATATGCGCCCAACGTCGACAACGGCAGGACGATGTTCGATATCGGCGGTTGCGCGTCCTGCCACGCCATCCCCAATAAAGATCCTGACAAGGTCGATCGCACGCGGCTCGGCGGCGGTCTCGCCCTGAAATCGCCACTCGGCACCTTCTACGTGCCGAATATTTCATCCGATCCCAAGGATGGTATCGGCAACTGGAGCGAGGCAAATTTCGTGACGGCCTTGTGGCAAGGAACATCGGAGCACGGCAACAACCTGTTCCCGGCGTTTCCCTACACCTCCTATACACATATGCAGCTCGACGACGTCCGCGATCTGTTTGCCTATCTCAAAACCCTGCCGGCGGTGCCGGGCAGGGTGCGCCGGCACGACTTGCCGTTTCCCTTCAATATTCGCCGTCTGGTCGGAGGTTGGAAATTGCTGTTCTTTCACGCCGGACCGTTGGTGCCCGATCCGTCGAAATCGGCGCAGTGGAACAGAGGCGCTTATCTGGTGAACGGCCCTGGACATTGCGCCGAATGCCACAGCCCACGCAACATGCTCGGCGGCATCATCGAAAGCGAACGCTTTGCCGGCGGGCCTTCGCCCGACGGCAACGGCTGGGTGCCGAACATCACGCCGGCGGGCTTGGGAAAATCGGTGCTCGGCAACGTCGATTGGACGGAGAAGGATATCGCGAGCTTCCTTGGCGACGGCATGAATCCGGTCGGCGATTTTGCCGGCGCCGCGATGACCGACGTGATACGCAATACATCCTTGCTCAGCGACGACGACCGTGCGGCGATTGCCAACTACATCTTCACCCTGCCGCCGCGGCAGGGCCCAACGCCGCCGCCGAAGAAATAAATCGCGTGAACACCGGCAAAGGCATTGTGCTGAAACTGATATCCGCGGTGCTGTTCGCCGTGATGTCGGCGCTGATCCGTTATCTCGGCGCGCGCTATCCGATCGGCGAAGTGGTGTTCTACCGCTCGGCATTTGCCATCGTGCCGGTCGTCGTCGTCTATGCCTGGCGCGGCGAGCTGGCGGCCGCCGTGCGCACCGAACGCCCACTCGGTCACGCCAACCGCGGCGTGCTGAGCGTCATCGGCATGTTCTGCAATTTCGGCGCGCTGGCGCGGCTGCCCTTGATCGAGGCGAACGCGATTTCGTTCACCTCGCCGCTGGTCAGCGTGGCGCTCGCCGCGTTCATCCTCAAGGAGCGCGTGCGCATCTACCGCTGGTCGGCGGTGACGATTGGATTCGTGGGCGTCTTGGTCGTGCTGGCGCCGCATTTTTCCGGCGACGAATTGACCATCGCGATGGCGAGCGCAACCAGCGTCGCCGGCGTGATCTACGCGGTCGCGGGCTCCGTCACCAATGCCGGCACCATGATCCAGACGCGCCACCTGACCAAGAGCGAGACGACCTCGTCGATCGTGTTCTATTTCTCGCTGATCTGCGCGCTCGCCGGCCTTGTGACCTGGCCGTTCGGCTGGCTGACGCCGACCAGCCGCGAGTTTGCAGCGCTCATGTGCATCGGCTTTCTCGGCGGTACCGGGCATATTCTCCTGACCGAGAGTTATCGCTACTGCTCCGCCTCGATGCTGGCGCCGTTCGACTATACCTCGATGATCTGGGCGCTGGTGCTCGGCTACGCGTTCTTCGGCGAATTGCCGACGGTCATGATCGTCGCCGGTTCCGCGATCATCGCGGCCGCCGGCCTGTTCGTGATCTGGCGCGAGCGTCAGCTCGCCTTGGCGCGCAGACGGGCGGTGGAGGGAACGACTACGAGCCTCCAAACGCCTTGAAAGTGATGATGGTGCGGGTGTCGGCGACGCCGGGGACGGTCTGCACTTTCTCGGCGATGAAATGGCCGATATCGGTCGACGGATCGACGTAGAATTTCACCAGAAGATCGAAATCGCCCGCGGTCGAGTAGATTTCCGAGGCAATCTCGGCGTCCGCCAGCTTATTGGCGACCTGATAGGACTTGCCGAGCTGGCATTTGATCTGCACGAAAAAGGGGATCATGGGCGGCTCCGGACCGGCAGGATAGCATATATGACGAGCCTGCAAGAGCCGGGCCGTCCGTAGTATCCTTGCGCGAGGCTCAGGAAATCCGCGAATGCATGCACCGCTCGAGCTCGCCGATATCTCAGCCGACGTGCTGGCGCGCATCAAGAGCCGCGCGCCGCGGGTGCATTGCATCACCAATTCGGTGGCGCAAGCTTACACGGCGAACATACTGCTCGCGGCCGGCGCTGTGCCGTCCATGACGATTTCGTCCGAGGAGATCGCGGCCTTTGTCGCCTCAGCCGAGGCGCTTCTGGTCAATCTCGGCACGTTCGATGCCGAACGGCGCGCCGCGATCGAACTGGCGCTGGGCGCGGCGGGGCAGGGCGGCCTGCCCTGGGTGCTCGACCCGGTTTTCATCGAGCGCTCGCCGGCGCGGGCGCAATTCGCGCGCGATCTGGTTGCGCGCGGCCCCACGGTGGTCCGGCTCAATCATCGGGAATTCGCCGCGCTTGCGGGCGGCGATGCCGAGGGCAATGCGCCGGGCCGCTTTGCGCAAGCCCATAAGACGATCGTCGCGCTCACCGGCGAAAACGATGTCGTCACCGACGGCGAACGCTCCGCGGCAATCGCCAACGGCGATGCGCTGATGGGTCTCGTCACCGCCATGGGCTGCGCCGGTTCGGCGCTGGTCTGCGCCGCGCTCGCGGTCGAAACCGATGCGTGGCTCGCGACCAATGCCGCACTGATCGCGCTCGGCGTCGCCGGCGAGGTTGCCGCGCTGAGTGCGCGCGGGCCCGGACGGTTTGCCAGCTGGATCATCGACGCGCTTTATAGTCTCGACCGCGCAACGTTGCGCGCGCACGCCAAGGTGTCGTGATGCAAAGGTTTTCGTGATGCAAGTCGATCTTCGCCTCAATGCCATCGTCGATCCCGAGCGTTGCGGCGGCCACGATCTCGCCGATCTGGCGCGGCTTTGCGCCGAAGGCGGCGCCACGCTCGTGCAATTGCGCGACAAGCTGAGCGAAACCCGCGCCATGATCGCGACGGCACGGGCGATCAAGCAGGCGCTGGCACCGTTCAAAGTGCCGCTCGTCGTCAACGATCGTGTCGATGTCGCACTCGCCGCAGGCGCCGGCGGCGTCCATGTCGGGCAAGACGACATGGCGGTCGAGGACGCGCGGCGGCTGCTCGGCCGCGACGCCATCATCGGCCTGTCGATCAAGACGGTGGCAGAGGCAGACGCCGCGCCGGTCGAGCTGATCGATTATGTCGGCTCCGGCGGCGTCTATGTCACGCTGTCGAAAGAGCAGAAGAACGCACCGATCGGCCCCGAAGGTCTCGCGCGCGTCGTCGCCGCGCTGCACCACCGCGCGCCGAAGCTGCCGGTCTGCGGCATCGCCGGCATCGATGCGACGAACGCGGCTGCGGTCATCGCTGCCGGTGCCGACGGCGTCGCGGTGATCTCGGCATTATCGCTCGCCCCCGATCCGGCCGCCGCGGCGCGCACCTTGCGCAAAATCGTCGATGCGATGCTGGCGAAGCGAGGCACCTGATGGCCGTCGCCATCGCCGTGACCATTGCCGGCTCGGATTCGGGCGGCGGCGCCGGCATCCAGGCGGATTTGAAGACCTTTGCCGCGCTCGGCGTCTATGGCGCGACCGTGATCACGGCGCTGACGGCGCAAAACACCAAGGGCGTTCTCGCGGTTCACGAAGTGCCGGCGGATTTTGTCGCCGCGCAGATGGATGCGGTGTTCGGTGATCTCGACGTCGCCGCGGTGAAGATTGGCATGCTCGCCAACGCGGCGATCATCGAAGCCGTCGCCGCCGCGCTTGACCGTTATCGCGCGCGCAATGTAGTGCTCGATCCGGTCATGATCGCGACATCGGGTGAGAAATTGCTGCGTCCCGACGCGATCGGTGCGTTGCGCAAGCTCGTGTCTCGCGCCCGCGTGCTGACGCCCAACCTGCCCGAAGCCGCGGCGCTGCTCGATGTGCCGGCGGCGCGCGACGAAACCGGGATGCGCGTCCAGGCGGAAAAACTGCTCGCGCTCGGTGCCGGTGCGGTACTGATCAAGGGCGGCCACGGCGCGGGGCCGGAGAGCGTCGATCTTCTGGTTGAAGCAGGTGCCTGCACGCGATTTACCGCGCCGCGGATTGCGACGAAAAATACCCACGGCACCGGCTGCACGCTCGCCTCCGCGGTCGCCGCCGGCCTCGCCAAAGGCCTCGCGCTCAACGAGGCCGTGCGTCAGGCCAAGGCCTATGTCAGCGCCGCCATCGCGGCGGCCGATCAGCTCGACGTCGGCTCCGGCCGCGGCCCGCTGCACCATTTTCATGGCAAGTGGTGATCCAGCCGGGACTTCCGATCGTCGAAAAAAGCCGAGGTCTACGACAACGCCGCGGCCTACGACGCACAAGCGGCGACCGATCATTTCAAGGCTTATGAGGCGACCGTCAGAGACATGGTCACGAAGGGCGCCGTGACCCCATTGTCGTCGGTGTCGATGAACGCGAAGGCGCGGTAAGTCTTCACGCCGCCGCCGGCGCGCCCGGCTGCTTCAGCGGGTGGGCGCGGGCGAAGGCATCGATCGACGCGAGCGAATTGGCGACCCGCGTAAAATTCGGAAATGGCGCGGTATCGACGTTGAAGAATTTCGCGCCGGCCGCCTGACTGGCGATGCAGATGTCGGCGAGCGTGATCGTGTCGCCGTGGCAATAGCGGCCGGTGGCCTTGTCCTTCAGGTTGGTTTCGAGCGCGGTCAGCGCCGCAACATGCCAATGCTGGCACCATTTGATGCGCGTTGGCTCGTCGATCTTCAGCTCGTGCTCCAGATATTCGCGCACCCGCGGCACGATCAGCGGGTGTGAATCGCAGGCGACGATTTGGGCGAGGCCGCGCACCCGCGCGCGTCCTTTTGGATCGCGCGGCAACAGCGGCGGGTTCGGATGCGTCTCGTCGAGATATTCGATGATGGCGAGCGACTCGAACAAGGCCGGTCCATCGCCCTCGACCAGGGCCGGCAGCGCCATCATCGGGTTGACGGCGCGGAATGCGGCCGCGCGCTGCGCACCCTTCATGAGGTTCACGTCCACCACCTCGTCCGGCACGATGCCCTTGAGGTTGAGCGCGATGCGCACGCGATAGGTCGCGAGTGAGCGCCAGAACGAAAAGAGCTTCATTGGAAACCTCCTGATCTTTTTCCCTCCCCCGCTTGCGGGGGAGGGAAAAAG
>Ga0207416_1000807_pt1 | contig 47770 bp, 43 predicted proteins | sample PaiPotPPM11metaG_FD_184107 | JGI IMG/M metagenome (GOLD analysis project Ga0207416, IMG submission 184107) | Iron sulfur acid spring bacterial and archeal communities from Banff, Canada, to study Microbial Dark Matter (Phase II) - Paint Pots PPM... ...
ATGCGAAGGTATCATCGTTAAAGATTTTCTTCCCGCCGATGATCAGCGGGTATGTTGCGCCCAGTTCGTTCTTTACCTGTGTCAGGGCAGTCGCCTGCGCCTGGCGGTTCTCTTCTCTGGTAAAGTCTGTGAGCGGTTGATTTTTGAACGGCGTCCGTGCGCGTGCGACGACATTTTCAGCGACATTTTTCATGGTTGTACTCCTTTGGACACGTCGTTGTGTGAGATACGTAATTCTCATTCATTGTATCCCATGAGGGGGCGTTGTTGTAAGAGGGAGAGATCATGCTCCGCCTTGTATTCCCCACAAGAGCCAGTGTCCGCTCCGATCTAGAAAATAGGAGTAGTTGGTCAGATCAGGCTGCTTCTGCAAACACATGCTGGGCGTGAGGGGAAAGTCCGTGGCCGAGGAGGTACACCAGATGGTGAGCCACGAGTCAGCGACGATGCGTGTTCCACACAGGTTCTGGTAGACAGGAGCATACGTTGAGCCGCGTGCAGGCAGGATCTCCACATCTGCCGGAGACAGTGTTGCCTTTGGTTGAGTAGACCCTGGAGCCCAGAATTCAGCGACAATGGGCCACGCGGCTCTGTCGGCATAGGTCTGTGCCTGGAGTTCGGATCGTGCAAAGAGTAGCCCGTTCAAGGACGCCAGGATACCTTGCTTCATTCCACTGGAAGGTACCTGGAGATCACTGAGGCTGGGACAGGTAAACGGACCGGTACTGGGGAAAGAGATGGAGCCTTTCCCGGTCGGTGCGTGAGAGAGTGGATAAATGGATGGCGGGAACACTGTGGGGGAAGCGGCACTGGTGACTCCTGCCGGCTTCGACGAGGACAGTTGATGCCTCCCCACCATATGGATAACGAGGAACCAGCTTCCTACGAGGACTCCTATGAGAAGAACGGCCGCCACGACACTCACGGCTCGCACAGCGGTCGATCGCTTCCGCTGTTCCATACTTCGCAGAACAGCGATCCGTTTATCAACGGTATCGGGTGGAAATTCGTCATGGGATGCCATTCGACCTCGGCCTCCTATTCGTGTTTGCTATCATCCCAACAAACTATACGGACTCTGCAATAGTCGCTTCACTTCTTGCAGGAAGCGGGCTACAGTAGCGCCGTAGATGATACGATGATCGGCTGACATGGTCATCGTCATCAGATCGCGGATCACGGGCTGATCGTCGATGGGGACAAACTGCTTGCGCGCGGCGGCTACGGCCAGGATCGCGGCCTGCGGCGGGTTGATCACGGCGATGAAGTTGGAGGCGTCCATCATGCCCAGGTTGGAGACGGAGAACGTGCCGCCTTCCAGGTCAGCCGGGGCCAGCTTGTTGTTGCGCGCCTTCTCGATCAACGCTTTCGCTTCGCGCGCGATACTGCGCACGCCCTTGCTGTTGGCGTCGCGGATCACCGGCACGACCAGTGCGCCTGGCACGTCAACGGCGATGCCGATGTTGATCTGCTTGTGCCGCAGAAACTGCTCGCCCTGAATCGAACTGTTGACTTCCGGGAACTTTTCCAGCGCCAGCGCGCACGCTTTGACGATCAGGTCGTTGACCGAGACTTTCACGCCGTCTTCGCCCGCGCTGGCATTGAAGGTCTGGCGCATTGCCAGCAGGTCGGTCATGTCTACCTCGCTGCTGACGTAGAAGTGCGGGATTGTCTGCTTGGACTCGCTCAGGCGGCGCGCGATGAGGGCCTGCACGCGCGACATCGGCACGGCTTCCACATCGGGCGGCAGCGCGGTTGGCTGGGCAGCGCCGGTCGGCACTTCCTGGGCTTGTGCTGGCGTTGCCGAAGGCGCGGCTGGTGTTCCATGCTGCTCGACATAATCGTCGATATCGTCGCGCACAATGCGCCCGCCGGGGCCGGTTCCCTGGACCTGATGTAAATCAATGTCGTGTTCCTCGGCTATGCGCCGAGCCAGGGGAGACACTTTGATCACATGCCCATCGCTTTGTTCTGTCGCGTCAGTGGCCGGTCGTTTGCTCTCGACTTGAGTGGTTGGCTCCGGCGCGCGGGTCGCCGAGTTCTCCTGCGGCTGCGACTTCCTCTCATCGGTATTGGGTGATGGAGCGCTGGCAGTGGGCTGAGCCTCTGGAGCCTCTGGCTCGCTCTCGGTTTGCGTTGGAGGCGCTGGCGAACTGCCAGTTGCGGCAGGTTGTGACTGTGTGCCTGCTCCGCTGCCGATGACGGCGATCACCTGCCCAATTGGCACGGCCTGACCCTCCTGCACCAGGATTTGTTCCAGGACGCCCGTGTCATATGCCTCAAGGTCCATGGTGGCTTTGTCGGTCTCGACCTCGGCCATGACATCGCCCTTCTTCACCTGGTCGCCCGGCTTTTTGAGCCAGTGAGAGATCGTTCCCTCTTGCATGGTATCGCTCAGGCGCGGCATTGTGATTTCTGACATGGTTTACCTCCTGCGGCGCGGTGTCAATTCAGTGATTGCCTCGATCAACTGGGTGGCTCCGGTGAGCGCGGCGCGTTCTAACGGCTTTGAATATGGAAGCGGCACTTCCAGGCCCGCCACGCGTTTGATGGGCGCGTCCAGGTAGTCGAAGGCTTCTTCCTGGAGCATGGCGGCGATCTCCGCGCCCACGCCATAGGTGCGCCAGTCCTCTTCAAAGATGAGGGCGCGGCCTGTTTTCTTGACGGAATTGACGATGGTGTCCTGGTCGAGCGGTCGCAGCGAGCGCAGATCGACGACCTCGACGCTCACCTTGTTCTCCTGCTCCAGGCGGCGTGCCACGTCCAGCGCGACGGCTGCCATGCGCGAATAGCTGATCACCGTCAGATCGCGGCCCTCTTTGGTCACGCTGGCATTGCCGATGGGAACCATGTAATCGGCGGCTGGCTCTTCGCCTTTGACGTTATAGAGGGCCAGGTTTTCCACAAAAATGACGGGGTTGTTGTCGCGCACGGCGGTACGCAGCAGTCCCTTCGCGTCGGCGGGCGTCGAAGGGGCAACGACTTTGAGGCCGGGGACGTGCGCGAACCACACTTCGAGATTTTGCGAATGCGTGGCGGAAAGCTGCTGGCCGCCGCCGCCGGGCGTGCGAATAACCAGTGGGATGGGACACTGCCCGCCAAACATCGAGTAGATTTTGGCGGCGTGATTGACGATCTCGTCCATCGCCAGAATGGTGAAATTGATCGTCATGATCTCGACGATGGGGCGCAGACCGAGCATGGCCGCGCCGGTCGCCATACCTACGAAGCCGTTTTCGCAGATGGGCGTATCGACGACGCGCTTTGGCCCGAATTCTTTCAACAGGCCGGCGGTGATTTTATACGATCCCTCGAAGTTGCCGATTTCTTCACCCAGGAGGAAGACATTTTCGTCGCGCTGCAACTCCTCTCGCAGCGCGTCATTCAATGCCTGTCGAAACGTGATCTCAGCCATGGCTATTCTCCCTCCTCTGTCATACCATCTGGCGCGTAGATATAATCCATCAGGCTGCTGACTTCCGGATCGGGACTCTTGTCGGCAAATGTGACTGCTTCGTCAACATCGCGCTCGACTCGTTCCTCGACACTGTGCAGCCCATCATCGTCGATCACGCCTGCCGCTTTCAGGCGATTGGCGAAGATCGCGATCGGATCATGCTCGCGTCCCTTCTCGACTTCGTCCTTTGGACGGTAGCGGTCGGGGTCAACGACGGAATGGCCGCGAAACCGATAGCTCACCGCCTCGATCAGGCCGGGTTCGTGCTGCGCGCGCGCAACCTCGGCTGCGCGCCGCATGGCGTCGCGCACTGCCAGCGGATCGTCGCCGTCCACGCGCTCGCTGTGCATATCATAAGCGCACGCTTTGCGATACAGCTCGCTGACCGCCGAGCCTTTATCGACGCGCAAGCCCATGCCGTACTGGTTGTTGACGATAAAGTAGATAATGGGCAGGTGGTAGATTTTGGCGAGGTTCAGCGATTCGTGAAATGGCCCTCCGTTGGTCGTGCCGTCACCCATCTGGCAGGCCACAACTTCCCGCGAGCCGCGATAGGCCACGGCGAAAGCGGCTCCCGTCGCCAGGGGCAACTGGCCGCCGACGATGCCGTAGCCGCCCATGAAGCGGCGATTCATGTCGAACATGTGCATGGAGCCGCCGCGCCCTTTGGAACTGCCCGTCTCCTTGCCGAATAGTTCGGCCATGACGGTGTTGGCAGGGATGCCGCGTCCAATGGCGTAGCCATGTTCGCGATAATTGGTGTAGACGTAATCGGTTGGCTCCAGGCCCGCGCAGAAACCAACGACGGTGGCCTCTTCGCCCAGATTGAGGTGACAGTACCCGCCAATGCGTGCCTTTGTGTACATCTCGGCGGACTTTTCTTCGAAGCGGCGAATCAGCGTCATCTGGTAGTAGTAATTGAGCAGCGTGTCGCGATCTTCACCGTCGAGGACAGACGGTGTAGCCTGATCGCGCGTGCGGCGGCTTCGGCCTCGCTTCTGTGTATGTTGTTGCGTATTCATGGGATTTCCTGATGCTTTCTGTTGGCTCCAACGCCGTAGGGGCGCGGGCTTGCCCCGCCCAAGATCACACAAACACATAGGGCGGGACAAGCCCGCGCCCCTACGGCGAGAGGTGGTGTTCCCTATGAACCAGGCGGTTCCTGTTCGGAGGCGGCGGGAAGCTCTAAGGCTCCGCAGCGAGGGCAGGATTCAGGCGGCGACTCGCCGTAGGTAACTTCGCCGCACACGGAGCAGATCCAGCGCATCGCCACGATTCGCACCACGTCGGCCCGGCTGACGATGCCAACCAGCCGGCCCTGATCCAGTACCGGCAGTCGCCTGATGTGTTCGTGAACGAGGATGTGGCTTGCCGCGTCCAGTTCGGTTTCAGGCGTGACGCTGATGATCCCGCGCGTCATGATAGCGCCGACGGTTGTGCCGTCTTTCGCGATCACATCAAACTCGGTCACGACTCCAACCAGGACGCCATCTTTGTCGATCACCGGCAAGCCGCTAATGCGGTGGCGAGCAAGCAGGCGCGCTGCTTGCTCTTTGCTCTGGTTTTCACTGATGGTAATGACTTTTCTCGTCATCACATCGCCGACTTTCATGGTGCTGCTCCCCTCGTCTGAAATAGAGGCCAAAAGCTTGCTCGTACAGGCCAATACTCTATCGGGTATTTCTGCACAGCATCATACCATATCGACGACAGGGAAAACCAGAAATGGCGAACGCGAGATACCTCTTATTCTTTGCTTTTGGATCAGGCTTCTATACTGAAAAAAATCCCATGTTTGTTTTCGGCGGGCTTAGCACAAATCAAATGAGGTTTATTCGGAATACAGGGGAGAGAAGTGACATGAAGTCTCGTTCCTCATCTCGACCACCAAAATCCTTGATGCGGCAGCTTTCCAACTATCTTGTGATGATGGGGTTCTTGCTGCTTGCCTCGCTCATTTTACTCTTTACCGCGGCGGTGACGGTTGTCAATAACCGGACCGGTGTGTACACCCAACTGACTGCAGGGGCGCTCGGCCTGGTACTGCTTGTCATTGCCTTCCTCTGGTTGCTGGCTCACCGGTTTTCCACAACGCTGCGCCGGCAACTCTCATCGCTCAAAACGGCATCACTTGCTCTCGCCGCGGGTCAGCTCGGAGTGCGTGTTTCTCCTTTGCCTTTCGCCGAATTGGATGACGTGGGCCAGACCTTTAACCAGATGGCGGCCTTCTTACAAGCGCAGCGGATCGAACTGGCCGACGCGAACAATACTTTTCGCTCTCTGCTCGACAGCACTGACGATGCCATTTTGTATGTTGCTGTTGATGGGCGAATTCTCGATGCTAACCGGCATCTTATTGAACAATGGGAACAGCCGGGCAAGTCTGCCGATGGCATCATACATCGAAATGTCATGGAATATATGCATTCCATAAAAGAACGCTTTCTAAATGCCGGAGATTTGCTCGCGTTTATAGAGCGAACAATGGCTGATACGGAGCAAGATTTCTCAATGAGTTTGTCTCGCACCTTGCCCGATCCGAGAGATTATGTATTGTACTCGACGCCTGTCAGGGGTGCGCAGGAAGAATACCTGGGACGCTTCTTTAGCATCCGCGATGTAACCCACGAAAAATCCGTCGATCGCATGAAATCCGAATTCGTCTCGCTCGTCTCACACGAGTTGCGCACGCCGCTCACCTCGATCAAAGGCTATATTGATCTGTTATTGCGCGAACCGGGTCAACTGGATGTGTTGCAGCGCGAGAGCCTGGAAATTGCACAGAAGAACGCGCGGCGATTGGTGGCGCTCATTAATGATCTGCTGGATCTTTCTCACCTGGAAGAAGGCAATATTGTGCTGCGGCGCACGATGTGTGATGTGCAGTCGATTATCGGGGATGCGATCCAATTGTTCCAAATTCAGTTGCAGAGCAGGGAGCAGACACTCGTCACCGATTTCCCGTCAGTGCCGACTCTTGTGGTGGGAGACCCTGAGCGCATCGCGCAAATCTTTATAAACTTGCTTTCCAACGCGCATAAATACACTCCCATTGGAGGGCGAATTGAGATTTCGATACGGCAAGATCAGTGCCAGGTGGAAATTGCGGTCACTGATAGCGGCATCGGTATGTCAGCCGAGGAACAGCGCAACCTGTTTACCAGGTTCTACCGGGCCAAAAATCAGATCACGCAAGAAGCTGGCGGCACGGGGTTGGGGCTTGTCATTACGAAGACGCTGGTCGAGATGCACAATGGCGAGATTCAGGTAAGCAGCGCACCAGGAGAGGGATCGACCTTCAGTTTTACGCTCCCGCTGCTACAGGAGCAGATGATACCTCTAGCCCCTACGCCATCCACCCCATCAGGAAAGCGCCTGTTGCTCGTGGAAGACGACCCGGATCAGATTGCTCTCCATCAGCGCTATCTCACGGAGTATGACTTCGATGTTCTGATAGCCTCCACGGGCAAAAGCGCCATTCATCTTGCCGAGACCGCCCAACCAGACCTGATCTGCCTGGACATCATCTTACCTGATATCAGCGGCTTGCAGGTCTTAGAACAACTGAAAAGCCAGGAGACCACTGCCTGTATTCCTGTACTCGTCTTGAGCATCACCGACGACAATGGCGAGGCTTATTTGCTGGGAGCAGTCGACCATATGCGAAAGCCGGTCTCCCAATCTGAACTGCTGCGAAAGATCCAGACTGTCCTGGAAGATAAGAGCAAGCCGCTCGTCCTGGTAGCGGAGAGCGACGCCGTCTCACGCGTTCTCATGGCGGAGAGCCTGAAGCAGGCCGGATTTCGCGTCATTGAAACGTTCGATGCGGGTATACTGGTTTCACTAGTTGCCCATCATCGTCCTGATCATATCGTAGCGAATGTAGAATTGTTGTTCACGCAAGAACTATCCATTCTGGGCGAACTGCTTCAGACATGCGCTGATATGAAGGCATCGTTACTGGCTGTGGGAGCGTTCCCGCAACCTCTCCATGAACAGTTGAATGAGCTGATGAAAGCGGCGATCGTCTATTCCATCGGAAAGCAGTCAAACGTTCAAGAGGTCGTTGCTGCCGCGAGTGAAATGCCCACAAAGCAATTGAGGGAAGAGGTATGAGTCTATGAGCGAACGCATCGTTATTGCTGATGATGAACCGGATATCAGTCGTCTGATTGCTCTGATATTGCGAGAATATACTGTCTTGCGCGCAAAAAGAGGAGACGAGGCATTGCAGTTGATTCGCCAGGAGTTGCCTGACCTGGCGATTCTAGATATCTCAATGCCGGTCCTGAACGGTTTCGAGATCGCGCAGGCGCTCCTGGCCGATCCGAAAACTGCCCGCATCCCGATTATCTTTTTGTCCGCATATGGGCAACAACGCGAGATCGACGCCGGTTTGGCTGCCGGCGTTGCGCTCTACATCGTGAAGCCATTCGACCCGGACGAACTACTGGAGAGCGTTGAGAAGCTGCTGGATCAGCAGCCACGGGTAGAAGCAGAATTTCGGGAAGAGCAGCCACAAGAGATGCCCCTGCGATACCGCGATGCTCGTGATGGCCGGTCGTTCTAGAAATCGACCGTCAGGCTTTTCTCCTGCCTGACCATCGCGATGCGCTGCTCGACCAGGAAAGCGGCGGCGCGGTCAGTCGAGCTGTGTTGCGCTCTGGCAATGGCGATGACCTGCTCTATGGTGCGGTAGATCTGTGCCACTTTGTCCAGCGCGCGCTGGCGATTGAAGCCGCCGGGGTTTAAACTGTCCACGCCGCTGATTACGATCTTGCCGCCGCCATAGGCTAAACCCGCGGCAGCATTTTTGTAGGTCATGGCGCGCGCCAGGCGCACCACGTCCGTGACGGCTTCTTCTTCGCTGGCATACGGCCACATGCGAATGCCGCCCGCCGCCGGGCCGAGCGTGGTGTCGTGGATGGCGATGATGGCTTTGAGGCCGAGCGTCTTTTCCTGGCAGAAGACGATGTTCTCGTAATCGCCCTCCGCCATGAGGTCAAAGATGAATTGTCCCATGTAAGTACGTTCCTAAAAAAATGTGGGACTGCTTCTGATGTGGTGGCGTAATGCATTGTGCCACCACATCAGAAGCAGTCCCACAGGTTAATCGTTCAGTAACAGCGTCAGGGATGGCGCGGGTACTTCGTGCGTATCGGAGATGGGGATCACAGCGGTGCCGACGGCGAAAAACTCGATGACGTGCGAGCCCCAGCCGTGGTTGCGCTCGTGAATCTGCGTTCCCACCACGCCCTGAGCCGTCAGGTCGATGGCCTCGGTCTGCATGCGCTCCATTGCCAGTTCGCGCGCGTCGTAGAGAGCTTGCGTGTAGTTGGTCATCTCTGTGTTCTGTCCCATCTGTTTGAACCACTGTCCCATGCCCTGGCGCGCCACGTGATAGACGCAGTTGCCCATCACCATACCCACGGGACGGTAGCCTGCCCGCAGCAGCGTCCAGAAATCCTGGCCGGAGAGATCGGAGGTGAACGGCATGCCCTTCGCGTTGCGGTACGATTTGCCGTCGCGCGCGCGGATGGCCGTGCCGATTGCCACGAACTCGGCCAGTGACTCGCCCCACTCGTGGCGCGTCACTTCCAGGCGCACGCCGACGATGCCATCAGCTTGCAGCGCGTTGGCTTCTTCCTCCATGCGCGTCATCGCCAGTTCGCGGGCATGATACATGGCCTGCGTCAGCACAGTCATTTCCTGGTTCTGCGTCCAGGCGGCCATCTGATAGCCGATGTGATATATGGAACTGCCGACGACCAGCCCGACCGGATCGAAGCCGGCCTCGCGCACCAACAAGAACTCGTTGATGCTCAGGTCGCTGGTAAAAAGGGCGTGGTGTTTGGCGTCGCCTCGCATGATGCTGAGACGCTCACGCGCGTGGCTGGGAAGGTCGTCGCCTTGCGGCGCTGACGGTACTTGTTTCGACATAAATGGCTCCTTCTTAATTTACCGTAATCTCATATATTCAGCGTTCGTGTGTCGGATAGCTCATTCTCCCACCGTCAATTCGCGTACCTCGCCGCGCTGGCCGGGGCGCAGATCGGTGAGGGTCAGCGTCGGCTGCGGTTTGGGAATGGTGTGATCTTGTTTAACGGCGGTGATGGCCGTCCCAACAACGGAAAAGTCCACTTTCAGATCCATGTAATACTGCGTGGGCCAACCTTCGCGTTCCTGCTCATACTCGACGACGTCGCGATGCGTATCAATGTGCGTCCCCACGATACCCATGGCATTGAAACGCCGCGCCATTTCTTCCATGCGGCTGAACGCCAGGTGGCGCGCCGTGTAGTAGCCCTGGGTGAAGGGCGTAATTTCCTGGTTATAGGCCGCGGCGCCATAGTAGTAGCTGCGTAGTTGGCTGGCATAGTTGCTGCCGAGCGAGACATAATACGAGCAGTAGCCGTAGACAAGGCCGACGGGATAATATCCAGCTTGCAGCAGCGTCCAGAACTCCTGGCCGGAGAGATCGCTGAGGAACGGGTGCGAGGTGACGGGCATGTCTGGGAGCTTGACCGCTGTGCCAATAGCCGTGTATTCCAGCAAATTTTGTCCCCATTCATAATCGCGCCGCCCGAAGCGCACGCCGATGACGCCGTGCGCTTTGAGCAGCGTCGCTTCCTCCTCCAGGCGTTGCAGAGCCAGCATGGCTGCCTGTTGATGCGCGTTGGTCAGCACGGTCAGTTCGTTGGCCTGCGTATTCCAGGTGTAGTTGCGCGTGTACTGCCAGCCGACCTGGTAGATCGAACTGCCCATCACCTGGCTGAGCGCCACGTAGCCCTGGTCGCGGGCCAGGGCGAACTCGTTGACGCTCAGGTCGCTACTGAAGATTGGATGTCCGGCGGCGCTTTCCTCGGCGAGCCGTCGTTTGGCTTGCAGCGGCAAGCTTCCAGCTTCGAGCGAGCGGCGGCTTTCTTCGGCGTCTTGCAGCGCCCGCGCCTGCCGTTCTTGCTCTTCCGGCGAAACTTTTTTCCAAAAAGGCATAAATTATCTCCTTGCGCGGATGCGTTCCCTGCCTGGCTATTGGAGCAGGAAGCGTTCGAGCGCCATGTGAGCCTCGGTGCTGTGAGCGGCTTCCTCGGCCAGCGCGGCGGCGAGGTCCTCGATCCACTGATTCATCGGTACCGGCTCCGTTTTCAGCACGATGCCGCGCACAACCTTGACTCGCTCTGTGGCGAGCGGCCCCTGTCGCTCGCGGCTGATGCGGTACTGATAATCGCCCAGCGCGACAGAAATCTCTTTCACCGGGTGATCGCGTGAAAAAATGCCGCTCTGGCGCACGACTTTTGTTTGATTGGGCAGCGAGCCTTCGAGTTTGACGGCCAGCGCCTCCATAAACGCTTTGAGATCGGTACTATTGGCGCGTAGGGCGGCGGCCAGCATTTCCATCTGCAATGGCTCGCCAGGGTCATTGAGCATACACATCCCCTTTCCTGACAGAAATAAGTAATCACCGTTTCATGTGTATTATATAGCATATGGTCAGGTGATGGATCACCCTGGCTTGCCATCGCCCTGGAACTTTGCAAAAATCCTACGCGCACCCCCTTATTTTGGCTGTTCACAATTCCCGCGTTTATGATATTATAAACGTATACATATTGGTATCTTCAAAAGACAACCATAGATGAGATAAGACAGTCTGGTTACGCTCTATCTCAGTGAGGAGGAATACAATGGGCTTTTTTTCGCGTCTCGCTACCTTTTTCCGTATCAAGGCGAATTCCGCCCTGGACAAAGCCGAAGACCCTGCACAGGTACTCGATTACTCGTATAGCAAGCAACTGGAACAGTTGCAAAATTTGAAACGCTCGATTGCTGATGTCGTTACCAACGAGAAGCGGTTGGAGATGCAGCAGCAGCAGCTCCAGCAGCAGGTCAACAAGCTCGACCAGCAGGCTATGCAAGCCCTGCAGGCCAATCGCGAAGACCTGGCGCGCATGGCGTTACAGCGCAAAGAAGGGCTGCTGGCCCAACTCAACTCCTTTGAGCAGCAGATCGCTCAACTGCATGGGCAGGAGGCGCACCTGGTGGAGATGGAGCGCAACGTCTCATCACGTGTCGAGGCGTTCCGCACGCAGAAAGAAATGGTCAAGGCCCAGTATGGCGCGGCCCAGGCGCAGGTGAAGATCAACGAGCAGGTGACGGGCATCTCAAAGGAAATGTCGGAGATGAACCTCGCTATGCAGCGCACCCAGGACAGGGTGATATCCATGCAGGCCCGCGCCAACGCCATGGACGCGCTCATCGAGTCCGGCACGCTCAGCGATCAGAACCTGCTCGGCCCCGGCTCCAACGATCCGCTGGACCGCGAGTTGCAGCAGATATCCTCGCAGCAGAATGTCGATGCGCAGTTGGAGGCCATGAAGCAGCAGATGCAACTTGGCGGAGGCACGCCCCCACCGCAGATCGAGGGGCCGCACCCGTAGAAATGTATAAACGCGGGCAATAAGCGGCATGGTATGCTGCGCGCCGCTTATTGCCTGCGTTTAGCTACTCTTCCTGTGGTGAAAGGTGATATCTGAGGGAATATGGGCTTCAGCCGCATATGCGGCATCGACTTCGCTACCTTCCGCTAAGACATCATGAAACAACTGGACGGAATCCGCCTTCGTCTCTTCTCCCAAATCGTCCCTGAAAAACACTTCCTGAGCGCACGCGATCAGATCTTGAACCACCCGTTCATATCGGTAGTAGGTAAGCGCGATCCAATCAATCTCCGTTTGTCCGTACCCCTGAAAAAACGGAGGTGTGTTTTGCAGCGCCGAGCCGTCTGTTTGTGGTTCCCCGACAAAGATGAAATCTCGCTCTTTGGGAGCCAGCATCACCTCATCCCAATCAATCACAAACACCTGGCCAGATCGATCGCGTAACAGATTGCCGGGATGCAGATCTGCGTGACAGATGACCTGTGGTCCTGATCGCTCCTGGAGGACACCTGCCAGCTTTTCTAGAGAGGTCAACGCAGTGTGAATCGCGGGCTGATGCGCCATCCAGGCGGAGCGAAGAGCGCGCTCAGAGACGCTCCCACCTTCGGAGGGGGTGTGTTGTGTCTCAAAGGCATACGCCCAACGGGTGTACTCCGTCGGATCAAAGGTCTCTTTTCGTAGTGACTCAAAGCCTTCAGGAGGCAGAATAACCTCGTGAATCCGTTTGAAGATGGTCCCCACGTCCTTCCAATTCTTATCCGTCATACTCTTCCAGCTCGTATCTCCGTCGAGAAAGGGGTACATAATCACGGTCCAATCCTCTACCCGCGTCCACAAGACATGCCTCTTTGTGGGAAGGGGAGCCACCACGGATGCTATTCCCTGATCGTTGAGATAGCGAGGAACCAGACACTGTGGTTCGTAGAGAGGTCTAGACGTGACTTTGAGCAAATAGGGAGTTCCATGCTCGCTCACGACCCGATACAATCCAGCCCTTGTGTCAAGCCCAAGAGGTAGAAAATCAAATGTGACGGGGATCAGATCATACTGTTCCTGTAAACTGACCCGAAGCTGTTCCTCCGGGATCCCCAGTTTTTCACGCATAGCTCTGTCGCCCCATCCTGCCTTTTCTTTCTATGATTCTTATTTCCAATGGCTCATCGGCAGACCGGCCACCGGCGATCTGAATGTTGGCAGGCGATTCATGCCCAGCGAGCCGACGTAGGCCGTGCGCAGATCAGGCCCGCCAAAGGTGACGCTCGTCACCAGTTGCAGGGTTGCCCCCGCTGCCGCCAGCATGTCGGTTGGCTGTGCTGTGCCGGATGCGATCTTCTCCCCGAACGTGGCAAGAACGTCTTCGCGCGCGTCCTCGAAGACGACGTGATAATCGCCGTCAGGCGTGATGATGCCCACGCCATTGCGCAGGACGGTCGTGACCCAGATGTTGCCATCGGCGTCGAAGGTGAAGCCGTCTACGAACGCCGCGAAGCCCGGAAGAGTATCCGGTCCGTACACCTCTTTGCCGGTGAGCGAGCCGTCGGGCTGCACGCGATAGCGAAGCACGCGGCTCATCATCGTTTCCGCGACATACAGGTACTCTTCCGCCGCGTCGAGCCGGATTTCGTTTGTGAAGTAGATACCGTCGGCAACGATGCGCGGGCCTTTTTCATCGAGCAGCACGATGTAGCCGTCCGGTCTGGGCCGAGCCGCTGCGGGCCACCAGTGGGATTCGCGCGTTGAGAAGGCCATCCACATACGGTTTTTGCTATCAATGAACACGAAATCGGCTGTGGTCAACTGCATGCCATCAACTTCTGTCAAAAACTCTTCGGCGTGTCCATCGGGATAGAGTCGCTGGATCGCGCCGGTGCCGATGTTGGCAACGTAAATGGAGCCGTCGTCGGCCATTGCCAGGCCGTTTGGCTCGCCGCCCAGGCCGCCGAAAAATTGCTGCGTGCCGTCAGGGGCAATGCGCGTCACGCCGCCGCGCCCGTCGGAGGTCCAGAGCGTGCCGTTGGGCTGGGCAAGGATCGATTCGGGGCGCGCCAGGTCGTGGCCGGTATAGGTGAGATCATTGAGAGCAAGCCGAAATTCTTTGATTAGGAACGCCATTGTTACTCATAGCTTCGTCCTCTCTTGTGAAATAGAGATGTCCTTCTTCAACGCACTGAAGCGTCATGCGATTTCATTGTACAATGTCAGCAAGTACAGCACAAAACATTTGGAGGAGAATTGCATATGGCTGCCTTAGAAGATCAGATCCTTGATACCTGGAACATCCACAACCGCATCAATCTTTACGTTCTCGACGCAATCTCACCGGAAGCATTAATGGGTACTCCAGCGTCGAAGGGGCGCAATGTAGGCGAGGAGTTTGCGCATATGCACAATGTACGATTGATGTGGCTGAAACCTGCCGTGCCAGAATTGATGGAGGGGCTGGAAAAGATCGAGAAAGATCAGGCCCCCGACAAAGAGCGATTGCAGAAGGCGCTGGCCGCGTCAGGTGAAGCTATTGCGATGCTGCTCAGGCAGGGAATGGAGGGTGGTGGCAAGATCAAAGGCTCCAAACCGCACCTGGTCGGCTTTCTCGGTTATCTGATTTCCCATGAGTCGTATCATCGCGGCGAGATAGGCATCATTCTCACGCAATCGGGACATCCGCTCGACAAAAAGATTTCCTATGGTATGTGGGAATGGGAGGTAAGGTAATGGATACGCTGCTTGGCATCGATCTTGGCACGACGGGGGTCAAAGCGGCCCTGTTCGCGGCAGAGGATGGGCATGTTCTCACGTCGGCGTTTTTCGAGTATCCTTTGATGCATCCGCAGCCGGGCTGGGCGGAACAGCACCCCGCCGATTGGTGGGAGGCGACGGTGAAAGCGATCCGGGCATGCCTGGCCGGAGCAAGGCAGCATAATGTGTGGCCGCAAGATGTGCGCGGTGTTGGTCTTTCCGGCCAGATGCACGGCGTTGTCTTGCTGGACGAGCATGACGAGGTGCTGCGTCCTTGCATCATCTGGGCCGACCAGCGCAGCGACGCGCAGTGTCGCTGGATCACGGAGCGCGTCGGCGCGGCCCGCCTGATTGAACTGGTGAGCAATCCCGCGCTGACCGGCTTCTCCGCGCCGAAATTGTTATGGGTGCGCGATAACGAACCTGAGATATTCGCTCGCGTGAAGACCGTTCTCTTGCCGAAGGACTACATTCGCTACCGCCTGACAGGCGTGAAGGGTATGGAGATTTCGGATGCTGCCGGAACCTGCCTCCTCGACGTAAAGCATGGCACGTGGTCGCGTGAAGTTCTTGCTGCCCTGGAACTCGATCCGGCGCTGCTCCCGCCCGTCATTCCCGCCGACGCCGTCGCTGGCAAGATTACCAGTGAGGTAGCCGCGCAAACCGATCTCGTGCCGGGGACGCCGGTCGCGGGCGGCGGAGCCGACAACGCCTGCGGCGCGGTGGGCAACGGCGTCGTGCAATCCGGGCTGGCGCTGGTCTCGATTGGTACAAGCGGCGTGGTGCTGGCGCACGCGGATACGCCGCAGGTCGATCTGTCCGGCCCCGTGCCGCGCGTGCATACCTTCAATCACGCCGTTCCCAACGCCTGGTATCTGATGGGCGTGACGCAGGGTGCGGGCCTCTCGCTGCGCTGGGTGCGCGATAACATCGGCCTGCCGGAACGAGCGATGGAACGCTGGGCAGGTGTGGATGCCTACGAATTGCTGGCAAAAGAAGCCGGATCTGTGCCGGAAGGGAGCGAGGGGCTGATCTTCCTGCCCTATTTACAGGGCGAGCGCACGCCCCATCTCGACCCCTACGCCCGCGGCGGCTGGATCGGCCTCACTGCCAGCCATGACCGGCGGCATCTCGTCCGCGCCGTGCTGGAGGGCGTGGCGTTCAGCCTGAAAGACTGCTTCGGCATCATTCGCGAGCAGGGATTGCCGATAGAGCAGGTGCGCGCGACGGGCGGCGGAGCGAAGAGCTTGCTCTGGCGGCAGATTATTGCCGACATCCAGGGCGTTGAGTTGGTGACGACGAACGCGACGGAAGGGCCAGCGTTCGGTGCGGCGCTGCTGGCAGGCGTGGCGAGCGGCGTCTACCCCTCGGTACAGCAGGCGTGCGCGGCAACGGTGCGCGTCGTTGAGCATACGCCGCCGCGCGCGGAGTTGGCTGGCGTCTATGCCCAGGCATACGAGACGTACCGGGCGCTGTATCCGGCGCTGAAGCCGGTGATCAACCAGGTAACATAGTCCGGCAGGTCAATGGTTAGAACAAATCTGATCCTGATGGGATATAGCATCGTGGATCAAAGAAGGGAATGGCTATAACCCCTTATGAATCTGTTCCGGCACGTCTATTGGTACATCACCAGCAGCGGCGGCGGTTTGAGCGCCATCACGTTTGACGGTGACATCAAGGGCTTATCCAGTTTATAGAACAACTTCATGCCTGGATATTCGCCCGGCCGCAGTTCTTGATTGTCATAAGCCTGGTAGTCATCAATTTTTTCCTGCGGCGAGCCGAAACCATCAACGGTAATGACCACCTGCACACCTGGCTCAGGCCGGATATTTTGCCAATCTGGCAGCATTTCCTGGAGGAAACGGTGAACGATCAGGATTTTTGGCGGCAAATGCTCTGTTTGTACCAATTGTGAAAGCTGATCGATCACCCAGTTCACCTGCGACGCTTCCATGTGTCCAAACTCGACATCAGGAATCTCGCCGGGCCACAGCGCGAACTCAGGATCGAGCGATAGTTCTACGCCCGGCTGTTGCAGGTATTGCCAGACATTCTTTACCTCGTGCTGCACGGTGCTGTGTCCAATTTGCATATCAAAGAAAAAGAGCGCGTGGTTGGAATTCGCCAGCGAAATATAATGCTGGATCGAATCGTCCGGCATACGGTAGACCCACGTATTGTCGGCCATTGGGACAGGTTGGACGACGGGCGTGACATAATCCAGCGCGGGTACAACCGGGTGTGACGGATCGATCTGGGCGTATGCCTGGGCCTGTTCTTGCAATTTCGCCATCAATTCGCTATCCGAATATTGACCAATCGGTCCCATCGGCGCTGATAGAGGATTCCCATAAAATACGACCAGCCGTTCATAGGGTAACTGCGCGCGCCATATCCAGCCGTTCTCTCCCCAATACTCTTGATGGAGCAAACGCGTTTGGTTGGTATTCAGACCGTTGAAAGCTGTGCTGTTTTGCTGACTGGGGTCGAGTGTCGGAGTTGGCGAAGGATCGACTTTGTGCCTCTCACTCGCGGAGTTATGCGCTGTCTGGGTCGCAGGGAATTCATGTGATGTGGGCAGCCAACGTGACGCAGCCAGTTCGCCACCCAACAAAAGGACGAGTACTCCAATAAGTGCGAAGGTTAGTCGCCTGAAGCGCGAGCGCCTTGTTTGATTCCCTGAATCACGACTCATGTATTTGATGTTCTTTCATCTTGCTGGCGCGTCCGCGTAACCAAACACGCCGATGTTGCGGTACTTCTGGTAACGCTTTTCAAGCAGCTCGTCTACCGGCAGCTTTTTCAGCTCGGCCAGATGTTTGAGCAGAGCGACTTTGAGGTTGTCCGCCGCGGCGCGGTAGTTGTGGTGCGCGCCGCCTAATGGCTCCGGCACTAGCTCATCGATCAGGCCGAGGGCTTTGAGTTCGCGCGCGGTGATTTTCATGGCCTCTGCCGCCTGGGCGGCGAAAGCCGTATCGCGCCAGAGGATGTTCGCGGCGGCTTCGGGCGGCGCGACCGAGTAGATGCTGAACTCCAGCATCAAGATACAGTCGGCGACGCTGATGGCGAGGCCGCCGCCGCTGCCGCCTTCGCCGATCACCGTGGCGATGATAGGGACGCGCAGGCCGGTCATGAGATAGAGGCTTTCGGCGATGGCTCGAGCCTGCCCGCGCTCCTCGGCTTCCAGACCAGGGAAGGCGGCGGGTGTATCGATCAGGCAAACTACGGGGAAGCCGAATTTTTCCGCTTGCTGCATGAGCCGCACGGCTTTGCGATATCCCTCCGGGTTAGACATTCCCAGATTGCGAAATTGCCGTTCTTTAAAATCACGCCCTTTTTGCTGGCAAACAAATATCACCGTCTCGCCTTCAAGCCTGGCCGGCCCCGCGATGATGGCGCGATCATCGCCGAAGGCGCGATCTCCGTGCAACTCGAAAAAATCGTCGCACATGAGCCGCAGGTAGTCGGCGGAGTAGGGACGATCTTTGTAGCGGGCGACCTGTACTGTTTGCCACGCGGTCAGCTTGCTGTAGATTTCCTCGGTGCGGCGGCGTAGTTCGCGCTCCGCTTCCTGCAATTGGAAATGCTCGTCGGCTCTCAGACGATCCCCTTTGCGCTGCAAATTGATGATTCTTTTTTCTATGTCCGCGAGCGGTTTCTCGAACTCAAGATCGTAGGCCATGCCGTGTCCCCTTACTATTTCTGCGCGTGCGTAATCTGACTCTCTGACGCTGACTGCGTATAGAGACGCAGCAAACGGATCAACGTTGAACGTAGATCGCGACGATGCACGACGGCATCGATCATGCCGTGCTGAAGCACGAATTCCGCCGTGACGGCCCCTTCCGGCAGTTTGATGTGCATGGCCCCTTCAATGACCCTGGGTCCGGCGAAGCAGACCAGCGCGCCCGGCTCGGCTAGAATGACGTCGCCCAGCATGGCGAAACTGGCGGTGACGCCGCCCGACGTCGGATCGGTAAGCAGGCTGATGAACGGTAATTTGGCCTCGCAGAGCTTCGTCAGGGCGGCGGATGTTTTCGCCAATTGCATCAGCGAGTAGAAGCCCTCCTGCATGCGCGCGCCGCCAGAGGCCGAGGCGATCAAAAGCGGCATGTGCTTCTCGATAGCTAGCTCGACAGCGCGCACAATTTTTTCTCCGACGACCGATCCCATACTGCCGCCGATGAAACGGAAATCCATAATAGCCAACGCCAACGGCATCTCTTCAATGGTCACGTGACCGGTGACGGTGGCTTCGTTCAGATCGGAGTTTGCGCGCTCTTCGTCGAGCTTCCTGGCATAGGGTTGCGAGCGACTGACGAACTTGAGCGGATCGACAGAAATAATGTCGGCGTCAGTTTCCACAAAACTGCCGGGATCAGCGAGCAGGTTGATGCGCTCGTAAGCAGAAAGCCTGAAATGAAAATTGCAGCGGGGGCAGACTTTCAGGTTCTTTTCCCAGTCGCGTCCGACCAGCATCTCGCGGCACTTTGGACATTTGACGGCCAGGTTGCCAGGCGATGACCCTCCGTACAGCGGTCGGGTTGAGGATGCCTGCGCGCTGGAAGGGGGAACAGCTTCTTTGACCATAACAACTCTCCTCGTCAGTCTTGCGCGAAGAGCGCGGCAACGAAACTTTGCGGATCAAATGGCGCGAGGTTTTCGACTTTTTCGCCCGTGCCGATAAATTTGATGGGGACGCCCAGATCGTCGGCAACGGCGAAGGCAAACCCGCCTTTGGCTGTGCCGTCTAGCTTGGTGATGATCACGCCGGTGAGTCCAATGTCGGCGGCGAATTGCCGGGCCTGCAAGAGCGCGTTCTGCCCGTTTGTCGCATCCATGACAATCAATAACTCCTGCGGACCTTGTGGTAGAAACTTCTGAATGACCTTGTTGATCTTCTTTAACTCTTCCATCAGATTGTACTTGTTTTGCATACGGCCTGCTGTGTCAACGATCAGAACGTCACAGCCCCGACTGGTCGCCGCCTGGATGGCATCGTAGACTACCGCGCCGGGATCAGAGCCGGGGTTCTGGCTGATCACGGGTACGTCGATACGTTCTGCCCATACTCTGAGCTGGTCGATTGCCGCCGCGCGGAACGTATCAGCCGCCGCCAGCATCACCCTATGGCCCTCGCGTTTGAGGCGAGACGCCATCTTCGCAATGCTGGTGGTTTTGCCCGACCCGTTGACGCCAATCACCAGGATCACCGTCAGCGCATCCTGCGCGAAGGTGAGTGGCGCGGATTTACCGAGCAACTTCACCAGTTCCTCGCGCAGGGCATATTGCACTTGCGTCCCTGTCTTGAGGTGTTCATCAACCACACGCTGTTTCAGGTGGTCGAGCAGCCACGTCGTGGTGCCTGGCCCGATATCCGCGCTGAGCAGCGTTTCCTCCAGATCATCCCAGAGTTCGTCCGTGATATCGTTTTGTCGGAAGGCATTACCCATGCGGTTGAATAGCTGGCGGGTGCGGCTCAAGCTATTTTTGAATGGGTTTGCGCGTTCCTCTGACATGGCATCCCCCGCTTCGCGCTCCGGAGCGGCCACATCCTCTTGTTTTTGTTCCCCCGCGGGTTTTTGCCCAAAGAATCGATTGAGCAAGTTTGTACCGACTCTTTCATTGTATGTCACAGAGATGGCAAGGTGAAAATACCTGCCTGCAAACTTCGCCTCTCTGTAAGGTATTGTTCCCTCTTTAGATATGACAAAAGGCAAAAGGAATCATTGAATGCGTGCCTTTTGCCTTTGTGTTCCATACGTATGCCCTCAACAACAGCTACAGACATCGTCACGATATGCTCCAGGTCAATGATGCTCTGGAGCATGCGTTTGGAGCGTAAGTTTTATTGCCGACCGGAGCGATACGAATGCAGCGAGCCATCGCTGATGGGTTCGTTGATGATGATGTCTCCGTTACGGATCTTTATATTGTACAGGCACGAGGGATTAGTGCAGACCCACGCCTTGTACTCGATTGAAGCTCCCTGACTGCCAAAATCCGATAGCGGAACCAGATCACCTTCATTGCATTTGCGACACCGGGGAAAAGCGTTTTCCACGAAACCGCCTCCTTCCTTTCCCATCGAGGGTTGTACTCACCTTCTTGCGCTGATTGTGTCTCAGACGGAGCGAAGGTGTTAGCCGAGGGGGAGCCTCCGCCGCTGCATCCGCATCCCCACAGCAAACCAATATCCATGCCCTGTTATCATAGCATATTTTGACGGCTGTGTCAGCAGTTTTCTGAATATCTTTTCATCTAATTTCACAGGGAGAAAAGCTTTACCTGTTGGCACCGTCTTTTCTCTAGCATAGCAGGTGGCACAAAATACGTCAAGATTCTGGGTCTATTTCTCTATATCTATCTACCAATGAAGGGCGGTGCGCAAAAATCCCCACTTCTGGGAATATCTTCTGGCTATCTCTTCATTTTTCTTCCCTCTTTAGAAATGCGGAGTTTTGCCGATACTGATAGTGCTACGCGCAAAATCACTGGCGGTGATCTCTTCAAGCAATCTCGGAGGTGATTTGGCATGATAATTGCTATATCAACTGTTGGGAGAACAAAACATCAATCGATACGCTGGATATTTTTCCATAGGCGTTTACAAGCCTTTGCCATTTTTGTTGTTGTCTGCCTGGCAGGGCATGTACAGAAGGAGTTTTTTGGGAATGGGTACGAAAGCAAGTAAAACCTTGTATTGTGTGGAGCGTGAGATGCCCGTACTGCTGAGTAACGAACATCACCAGCGCAGAGCTACCAGCGCTGATACAGAGTACGACCTTCTTGAGTTGCTGGATGAGGATGAGGATGAGTTTGAGGAAAGCGATGAGAGCGAGGAGGAAGAACGCGATGGGCGTAGTGCGATTGATGACTCGGTGAAACAATACCTCAAAGAAATTGGCACCTACCCTCTTCTTACCGCCGAACAAGAATTGATGCTGGCAGAGCGCGTGGCTCGCGGCGATCTTTCCGCCCGTCAAAGGCTCATCGAAGCGAACCTGCGCCTCGTGGTCAGCATCGCCAAACGGTACTCAAACCAGGGTCTGCCGCTCCTCGATCTGATCCAGGAAGGCAATATCGGCCTCATGCGAGCGGCTCAGAAGTTCGATTACCGGCGCGGCTTCCGTTTTAGCACTTACGCGACCTGGTGGATTCGCCAGGCGATCACCCGCGCCGTGGCTGAGCATTCGCGCACCATCCATATCCCCGTGCATATCGTCGAGATAATTTACAAGATCAAGCGCGTTGCCCGCCGCATCTATCAAGAACAAGGGATTGAGCCGCTGCCGGAACAATTGGCAATAGAGGTTGGGCTGACCAAAGACCGCGTGATCGAATTATTGAGCGTCTCCGATCAGCCAATCTCGCTCGACGCGCCCGTCGCCGAAGACGAGCAATATCACCTCGCCGACACGCTGGAAGATGTGAGTATAGCGCCGCCCGTCGATCAGCTTTCCCAGCGCATCCAGCGCGAGTATATCGAACGGGCCATGATGGTCCTCAACCCGCGCGAGCGCACGATCATCGAGATGCGCTACGGCCTGTACGATGGTCATACCCATACCCTGGACGATGTCAGCGTCGCGTTTCAGCTTACCCGCGAGCGTATCCGGCAAATTGAGGTGAAAGCCCTGCGCAAGCTGCGCTACCCCGAACGCTATGACACCGCGCTCGGCAATTGCGCCCAGGCGTAATGGAGTCCATCCAGTTCTGATTTTCTTCTGCCAGATGATCATCTGCTAAAAATATGACAATACATGTCAAGCCAGCCATGACCTATACGGTTTCTGCCGTGATGCCCTCTGCTTTCAAGCGCAGGTAAGCGTCGATGAAAGGGTCGATATCGCCGTCAAGGTAGCCGCTGGTGTCGCTTGTCTCGTAGCCCGTGCGGTGATCCTTCACGATAGTGTACGGGTGAACGATTACTGAGCGGATCTGCGTCCCGAAGTCGGCCTGCACGTTCTCGCCTTTCAGCCGCGCCGTTTCTTCCTCTTGCCGCTTCAGTTCTCGCTCATAGAGACGCGCTTTGAGCAGTCGCATTGCCACTTCGCGATTCTGAATCTGCGAGCGTTCATTCTGGCAGGTAACGACGATGCCGGTGGCAAGGTGGCGAATGCGCACCGCCGAGTCGGTTTTATTGACGTGCTGGCCGCCCGCGCCCGTCGAGCGATAGGTATCTATCTCGATATCTTCCGGGCGAACGACGATCTCGATGGTATCGTCGATATCCGGCAGCAACTCTACTTTGGCGAACGAGGTATGGCGGCGATGGGCGGCATCGAACTGCGAGAGGCGGATCAGCCGGTGCGTGCCGGCCTCCGACCGCAGATAGCCGTAGGCGTAGCGCCCGGTGATTGCCATCGTCATGCTCTTGATACCCGCTTCTTCACCTTCGTTATACTCGAAGATTTCCGTGCGGAATTTGTGTCGCTCTGCCCACCGCAGGTACATGCGTAACAGCATCTCGGCCCAATCCTGGGCATCGACGCCGCCGCTGCCCGCGTGAATGCTGAGAATAGCGTTACGCGCGTCGTGTTCGCCGCTGAGCATCAGCGCGAAGTCCAATTTCTCGACCTGCTGCTCGATGTCTGTCAGTGATTGGGTTACCTCGGTCTGCATCTCGTCATCCGGCTCCTCCTCCAACAATTGCGCCAGTCCAAGCAGGTCTTTCAATTGCGCATCGATGCTCTCCCAGGTGGAGAGTTCATCGCGCAAAGCCGTTAATTGTTGCATGTGGGACTGTGCCTGCCGTGAATCCGACCAGAAGCCCTCTGCCATGCTTTCCGTTTCAAGCTGGTTGATCTGTTCTTTTTTCCGCGCCAGGTCAAAGACGCACCATAGTCTTCTGGATGCGCTCCTGCTGGCGTGCGATCTGGTTCATTAGTTCACTCATGGCCTCTATTATAGCACGTTTTGGGGCGGGATTGTATATGATATCCTGTATGTGTCACGACAGAACGCAATTTCTTTGATCGCAGAGGAGACCTATGATCACACTCCCGAAAGCTATCACCTTTGACTGCTACGGCACGCTTATCGACTGGGAAGGCGAGATACAGCGATTCTTCGCCCAACTATTGGCGGCCAAACATAGCGCGGGCGTCGATGCTCGCGCTTTGCAACGGCATTGGGAAGCCGTGCAGTTCGAGTACATCCAGCAGCCATACCGGCCCTATCGTCAAGTGCTGCGCGATACGATGCGCATGGCGTTCGAGCAGTTCAACTTACCTTATGATGACGAAGATGTCGAACTGTTCGCGCATTCGATGGGAACGTGGCAGCCGTTTCCCGATACCAGGGATGCTGTTCTCGACTTGCAGCAGTTCGTCAAGGTCGTACTCATTACGAATACTGACAACGATATCATTGCCGAATCCGAGCGCACTATCGGCGTCAAGTTCGACGACATCATCACCGCGGAGCAGGCGGGCGCGTACAAGCCGGGCCACGAGGGCTTCTTGCTGGCGCGCCAGCGGCTGGGCTTGCCTGTCGCGGATATCTGGCACGCCGGTTTTGGCTTCAAGTACGACGTCGTGCCGGCGGCGGAACTTGGCTATACAACGGTGTGGGTGAACCGGCAGGGAGAAGTGCGGCCTGTGGATGTGAAAGAGACGTTTCTCGTGGGTGACATGCGCACGCTGGCGTATCTGATCAGGGGGATTGCCGCTTCCTGAGATCGGCTTGCCGGCAGCGTATGTCGCCCTGAATGACGCGCAGAATGCCCAGGAACATGCAGAGATAGAGCGTTTCCATGAAGTAGATGTTTGTGGCTCTATTGGCGGCTCCGGGAATCGCGAGATAGAGCAAGAAAGCTGGCACGAGGCCGAAGAGCAGCGCGGGTCCAGGTTGGGTTTTCCAGCAGGACGGGCGCAGCCACCATATGGTCAGGCTGAGGATCACTACCGAGGCAGCGATATCGCTTTCAAGAGCGCCAAGCGGAGAAGTGGCTCCTGCTCCCAATATCACCACAAAAGGAATCACGGCAATGCCGATACCGGCAGGGATAGCCAGCCGAAAAAACCAGGTATCCCAACGTCGCAAGAGCGTGCGGTCAATCGAGAGGCAGATGGACAGCCCAAGCAGCAAGCAGGAGATCAGCGCGTTCAGGCTGGCCCTGATGTCGAAGGTCTGGAAGACATGAAGGTAGCCCGCAGTGAGATTGAGCGCCGTGAAGGCTGCCCACGCGCAGCCAAAGATACTGCCGAGGCGCGCCCAACGGGAACGCAGCATCACAATGGCGGCGACCCAGCCGCCAAGGACGAGGATAACATGAGCTATCAGTATCCAGAACTCGTTATTGCCCCCATCAATCCAATCCTGCGCCAGCACGCTGTTCAAGCTCATACCGATGATAAATATCAAGGTAAAAGTACCAATAAACCCCGGCGTCCAGATGATGGGCAATGGTGGCTCATCTCCAATAACGCTCGTGATCGGTGTCGCTCCTGCTGGTTCTGTGGCTGTTTGCATTTGCTCGTTGGATACGCTGACTGTCCCGCCGTCTTCTCCTGGCGGGTCATTATGTAACTCCTGCTCACCTGCGTGAGATGAATCGATATCGTTTGTCTCAGGCTCAATAACGCTGTCTGCCATAGTCAAAATACATGCTTCCTTACGCGGCTATTTGTGCCTATTGTAACCTATGAGGCAAGAGTTGAGAACGCTCCTACATTGTTCCTACGACGTGTTCAGCCTGTTTGCGCAGCGCCTGCAAACCGTCGCTGAAGCGTACCGGGTAAGGCTGTTCGACCGAAAGGGCGCGGTATTGCAATGGCAGTGACTCCAGGTTGTGCTGGGCCAGCTCGCGAATTTCGGAGAGCGGCGGCAGGCTGCCCGGAATGATCTCGCCGTTGCGCATTACCGGCTTGAGCAGGCGATGATAGCTGTCCGGGCGCGGCTCGTGGGACAATTGGATGACATCTTCCTCCCAGTTGGGATGGCGATAAATCTCTTTCTTGCCCGGCCAGGTCGATTTTGGCCCGGCTACTTTCATCTTGGGAAATTCATTGCCTGCCTCGTCAACGTACCACACTTCTTTGTACACCCCTCCCAACGCTCCTCCGGCGACGCCGTGTTCCAATGAACCGGCTCCGACGCCGAGCGCTGTGCCGACGCCGAAGGAATCGATGGCCGCGCCGGCATCGAGCAACTCGGCGATCTTCCACTCGTCGAGGTCGCCGCTTGCCAGGATGCGCACATAGTGCAGCCCCGCCTTGTCCAGTTGCTCGCGAATGTAGTTGCTATCGGCCACCAGGTCGCCGCTGTCGAGGCGCACCGCTGCCAGCGTATGCCCCAGCGTCTCCTGAGAGCGCATGGCGACCTCGATGGCGATGTGGATGGCATGGCGCGGATCGTAGGTATCGAGCAGCAGCGTATAGCGATTGTAGGCGGCGGCAATAGCCTCGAACGCCTCTTCCTCGGTGGGATAGAGTTCGATCAGCGCGTGCGGCACAGTTCCCGTCGCGGGCAGGCGAAACTCATAGGCGGCATTGAGCAGCGACGTGCTGGCGCAGCCGCCAATGTACGACGCCCGCGCCACCGTGAGCGGCTCATGCGCGCGCCGGAAGGCAAACTCCGCCACACGCCTGCCGCGTCCGCCCTGTTGCGCGGCGAAGACGATGCGCGATGCCTTTGTGGCGATCAGCGTGGAGGGGTTGATTGCCTGCAACAGGCCCGCTTCTATCAAAATGGCTTCGCGGAAAGGAGCCGTGACGCGCAAGATTGGCTCATTGGGGAAAGCGATGGTTCCCTCCGGCAAGGCCAGGATCTCGCCCGTGAAGCGCAAAGTGGCAAGCTCATCAAGAAAGGTCGCGTCGTAGTCACGAATATTTGCCAGGAAGCGCAGTTCTTTGGGCGTATAGCGAAACCCCTGCACAAATTCCAGGGCGGTTTCCAGGCCCGCCACCAGCAGATAAGCGCCGCCGAACGGCTCTGCGCGGCTATACAGGTCAAAAGTGGTAAGTCCGTTGATCCCGCTGCGATAACTGACGTAGGCGGCGTCCGGGTGGTACATATCGGTCATCAAACCTGGGTGGAAGTGCGGCGCGCGACGATGCATGGCAATCTCCCTCGCTTTCTCCAGCTTAGATAATTTGCTTAGTGTAAGATATACAATATCTACCTTAGCGTACATTGTACCATATCGCTGCAAGCGGGTTGGCGCTATACATTTATACGTTCTAACGTTTGACATGAAACCTTTGATATGTTACGCTTTGATTCGCGACAGACTTACGCACTCAAAGACGGTAGGAGCGTTCTCTTCAATGCATCTGGCCTGTTATCGCCCTTGTATAAAAAGGTGAAAAGTAGCGCACTTTGTGCTATCATTCTTACGTACCATGATCATTGATCTTCGTGGTAAGAAGTAGCATCCACTGCCGAACTGAGCCGAACTGAAAGGAGCGAGACGGTCTTTGAGTTTGTGGCATGTTGGTCACAGCATTTTCCTCTTTCGTCATGACTCCAGGCGTATTAGCTGAACTTTGCTAAGAAAGGTGGAAACCATCGATGGCGATGAAGCGCGAAATTTCCGTGACAGTGAATGGGCAGCAACACCATTCATCTGTGGAACCCCGTATGTTGCTGGTACATTATTTACGTGAGGAACTCGACCTCACAGGAACCCACATTGGCTGTGATACATCGCAGTGCGGAGCCTGTACCGTTCTGGTCAATGGCGAGTCGGTCAAAGCCTGCACGGTGTTTGCGGTTCAGGCCGATGGCTCTGAAATTACCACTATCGAGGGATTGGCCCCAGAGGGCAGCCTGCATCCTATCCAGGAAGGGTTTTGGGAGAAGCACGGACTGCAATGCGGCTTCTGCACTCCCGGCATGATCATGACCGCGTACAACCTGCTGAAGAACAATCCGCACCCAACCGAGGCTGAGATTCGCGAGGCGTTGAAGGGCAACATTTGCCGCTGCACGGGCTATCAAAACATTGTGCGAGCCGTCCAGTTTGCCGCCGAGCGCATGAGCGAGACCGTGAGCGAGCCGGTTGGCGCCGGTGAGTAGTGCGTCGTTCGCGATTACACACGCTGAACGTTTTCAATCTGCTATTTCTCATCCAGAGAAAGGATAAGTAAGCTCATGGGTATTGCAGCTATGCTTGGCACGCCCATCAAGCGGCGTGAAGATCCCCGGCTCATCACCGGTCAGGCGACCTACGTTGATGACATTAAGCTCCATGGAATGCTCCACATGTCTGTTGTGCGCAGCCCCTACGGCCATGCCCGCATCAACAGCATCAACACCGAGGCGGCGCGCAAGCTCCCCGGCGTGGTTGCGGTCTATACTGCCGAAGACCTCAAAGGGACGGTAGGGGTTGTTCCCGTCGCCGTTCCGGTGGGACACATTGCCGAGGGGATGGGCGTGCGTATGCCGCTCGCCGAAGGCAAAGTCCGTTTCTATGGCGACCCTGTGGCCGTCGTCATCGCGGATGATCGCTATACGGCTCGTGACGCGCGTGACTTGATCGACGTCGATTACGAGCCCCTGGCCGCCGCGATTGATATTGAGAAGGCTATGCAGCCTGGCGCCCCGCTTCTCTATGAAGAATTCGGCACCAATGTCGCTCTTTCAAGCCATCCCTCGTCGGAAGATATCGATAAAGTGATTGAGCAGACGAAGGCTGATGGCGGAGTCGTCATCAAGTCGCGCTTTGTGAACCAGCGCCTGGCTCCCGCGCCAATGGAGACGCGCGGCGTGGTCGCGCAATTTACGAAGTCCGACAAAAAGCTCACCGTCTGGAGTTCGTCGCAGATCCCTCACTTGCTCCGTAACTTACTCGCGTCGCAGCTTGGCCTCCCGCAGCACCAGGTGCATGTGATCGTACCCGAAGTTGGCGGCGGCTTTGGTTGTAAGCTCAACGTCTATCCGGAAGAAATGGTGGCTTCGTTCGCCGCGATGAAGCTCGGTCATCCGGTGAAATGGATCGAAGATCGCAGTGAGAACCTCGCCGTGACGATTCATGGGCGCGATCAGGTGGACTACATCGAAGTTGCCGCCACCAAAGAGGGCAAGGTAACGGCCCTGAAGATTCACGGCATCTCGGATCTCGGCGCGTATTCGCAGATTTTCACCGATGTGATCATGATCGCCTTTGGCTTCCCCGTCTCGTGCGGCGCGTATGACATTCCTAACTTGCTGCTCAGCTTCGATCTCGTTTTCACCAATAAAGTCCCGACGGATGCCTATCGCGGCGCTGGCCGCCCGGAGGCAACCTATGTCGCGGAGCGCGCGATAGACCTTGTGGCGCGCGAACTGGGCAAAGACCCGGCTGAAGTGCGCAGGCTGAACTTCGTGCAGCCTGACCAGTTCCCCTACAAATCGGCGGCAGGCGCGGTCTACGATACTGGCAATTACGAAGCTGCGCTTGATAAAGCCCTGGAGATTGCTGGCTATACAGAACTGCGCGCTGAGCAGGCCCGCAGGCGCGCCAATGGCGGTAACAAGCTGATGGGCATTGGCCTCTCGTCTTACATCGAGATTTGCGGCTTTGGCCCCAAGGGTTCCGCTCCCGTCGGACTCTACGAGAGCGCGCGTATGCGCGTCGAGCAGAGCGGCACGGTCATGGTGTATAGCGGCTCTTCTCCGCATGGACAGGGCGAAGAGACCACCTTCGCGCAGATCGTGGCCGAAGAGTTCGGCATTCCGGTGGATCAAGTCATCATCGCGCATGGCGATACTGACTCGACGCCGGAAGGGCGCGGCACGTATGGCAGCCGCACTACGGCGGTCGGCGGTTCCGCGGTCTACACGGCGGCCCAGCGTCTCAAAGAGAAGATGAAACAGATCGCTTCTCATATGCTGGAGGCCAGCGCCGAAGACATCACGCTGGAAGATGGGAAATTCTCCGTGACCGGTTCGCCGCAGAAGTCCGTCACCTTTGGCGAAGTTGCTCTGACGGCCAATCTCTCCAATACACTACATTCCAGCATCGAACCCGGACTGGAAACGACGGTGTTCTGGGAGCCGGAAGCCTGCGTCTTCCCCTTTGGCACGCACATCTGCGTAGTTGAAGTGGACAAAGATACCGGCGAGGCGGAGATCGTGCGCTACATCGCCGTTGATGACTGCGGGCGACAACTCAACCCGATGCTGGTCGAGGGCCAGGTGCATGGTGGCATTGCGCAGGGCGTCGGTCAGGCCATGTTCGAGGGAGTCGAATATGCCGAAGACGGGCAATTGCTCACCTCGTCTTTGATGGACTACGCTATGCCGCTCGCGTACAGTCTGCCCAGTTACGAGTTGGATAGCACCGTCACGCTGACAACGGTCAACCCGCTCGGCGTCAAGGGCGTTGGCGAAGCCGGCACGATTGGTTCGACCCCGGCGGTCTCAAATGCGATTGCCGATGCGCTCGGTGTGGCGCATCTCGATATGCCGTACAAGTCTGAGAAGCTGTGGAAGGTCATCCACAAACAGTAGGATGAGAAGGAGAATGTACGATGATTCCCGCAACTTTTGATTATCATGTCGCGTCGTCGGTAGACGAAGCGATTGCGCTCCTGCAGCAGTATGGCGACGATGCCAAGTTGCTGGCGGGCGGCCACAGCTTGATCCCGACCATGAAGCTGCGCCTGGCTCAGCCGGGACACTTGATCGATCTCGGCAAAATCGGCGGCCTTTCTTACATTCGCGAAGATGATGGAGCCGTTGCCGTCGGCGCGATGACGACTTACACCACCATCATGGGTTCCGAGGTGCTGGGACGCTACTTCGCGCTGCTGCCGGAGGGTACGGCGCTGATCGGCGATACGCAGGTGCGCAATCGCGGTACGATTGGAGGCAGCGTTGCTCACTCCGATCCGGCTGCCGATATGCCGGGCATCGTGCTGGCGCTCAAAGCCGACATTGTTGTGCGCGGCCCCAACGGTTCGCGCACCATCAAAGCCGACGATTTCTTCACTGGCCTGTTCGAGACGGCTCTGCAAGCGGGCGAAGTCGTCACCGAACTGCGCTTCGCGAAGCCGCATGCCCATACCGGCAGCGCCTATGTCAAGTTGGCGAACAAAGCCTCGCACTACGCCGTAGCGGGCTGCGCGGCAGTGATCACGCTCAACAGCGACGGCACGTGCGCGGCGGCCAGCGTCGTCATTACCGGGGCCTCTGCGAAAGCAACTCGCGCCAGCGCCGTCGAAGCCGCCCTCGTCGGCCAGAGGCTCGACGAAGCGACCGTCGCGGCGGCAACCGCCAATGCTGCCGCTGGCCTGGAGATGTTGGAGGATATCCACGGCTCCAAAGCCTATCGCGCCCAGATGTCCGGCATCATGGCGAAGCGTGCTGTGCTGAAAGCAACGAAACGAGCATAACCTCGTTCTCTCTAAGAAAAGGTAAGAAATCCAACATCTCACTTGATAACGGGTTTCTTACCTTTTTACCTCATAAATTGAGTGCATATTTGCGATTCTTATGCTATAATTTTGGCATAATCTTACCATCCTTTAATGGACGGGCTGTCCTTGTAGGGCGTCCTTGTAGTACGTTCATGATAGGTTGTTTGTTTTTTTGCAAGTGTTACTCTGGATTATTCGAGGCTAATCCTTTGCAGCTACTTGTTGCGGTTCCCTCACTTATTGTTGGTGTTCATGACATTCATCATTAGGAGGTTGTGGCATATGGCTACAATAGAACCTGTTGAGTTTGAGTCGGAAGACAGACACTTACGCAAAACGCTCTCATTCCAGGATCTCTTCTTTCTCTCGATGGGTGGTATCATCGGCTCCGGTTGGTTGTTAGCCGCACTTGGCGCTAGTGCTATCGCCGGGCCAGCGGTGACCCTATCCTGGGTGATCGGCGGTGTCCTCGTTCTTTTGATTGCCTTGACGTATGCGGAAGTTGCAGGCATGTTGCCCCGCTCAGGCGCGATTGTGCGCTATCCTCACCTGACGCATGGAAGCTATGCCGGCTTCTTTTTAGGATGGTCGTACTTGCTTGCCGCCGCGACGGTACCGACGATTGAAGCGGAAGCTGTAGTGACGTATGCATCGAAGTATATCGGCGGCCTCGCATTCGCTTCAACAGTGAACGGCTCTTCGGTAACGGTGCTGACGGGACTTGGCATTCTCTTTGGTGCCGGTCTGACGATTGTGTTTTTCTTGCTCAACTACTTCGGTGTCAGGCTGATGGGCTCGATCAACACGGTCATCACCTGGTGGAAGTTCGTGATTCCTGTCCTGACGTTCATCTTCTTGTTCTTCCTGTTCAAGGGCAGCAACTTTTCGGCCTATGGTGGTTTTACTCCACTCGGCATCGCCCCGATCTTCAAAGCGATTCCGCTTGCCGGTATCGTTTTCTCCTACCTGGGTTTCCGCCAGGCGCTGGATTTCGGAGGTGAGGCACGCAATCCGCAGCGCGACGTGCCGCGTGCAACGATTATCTCGGTCATCGCGGCTGTCATTCTGTATACCCTGTTGCAGGTAGCATTTACCGGAGCGATCAATTGGGCAAGCATTGGCGGGAAAGTAGGCGACTGGGCGGGATTGGCAGGCTCTAAATGGGCTTCTGCCCCATTTGCCAGCGCACTCGGTGCCGGTGGAATTGCGCTTTTCGTCGCTTTCACCGCGCTGCTCTATGCTGATGCCTACATTTCCCCCAGTGGAACCGGTATGGTCTATGCCGGCACTTCGGCTCGCACCATCTACGGTCTGGCTATGGATCGCTATCTCCCAGCGCCACTTCGCCATGTGAGCCAGAGAACCGGTATTCCTATCGGGGCTTTGATCGCGGCTCTCGTGTTGATGTTGATCTTCCTGCTGCCTTTGCCGAGCTGGTATCTGCTGGTCGGCCTGATTTCGAGCGCGACGGTACTGACCTATAGTATGGGAGGTGTTGGTCTGCTCGTCTTGCGCCGTACCGCGCCTGAACTTCATCGCCCCTTCCGTCTGCAAGGCGTTCAGATAATCGCTCCCCTTGCCTTCATCGCGGCAGCCTTTATCGTCTATTGGTCTGGTACTGCGACGCTTAACTATATTGTGACTGCCGTCGTGATCGGCCTGGCGCTCTACGCCTGGTTCTACGCTCCTGCAAAAATGGGCGCTAACCAGGCTGCCAGTATCGCCGCGGGGGTTGTCATGCTGGTAGCAGTGCTGGTCCTTACCTACTTTGGGCCACTCTGGACGAACGTTTTGCCTTTCCTGGCTTTCTATGTCATTCTCCTGGCTGAGGCAGTGCTTTTCACTCTCTTCATGTGGTTTGCCTCTGCTCCAGAGAATCGCCGGCAGATTACCGCGGGTATCTGGTTTATCGCCTTCCTGTTCGGGCTGTATATCCTCACGTATATCGGTCCGTTCAGCACTCTCTCCAGCCCTCTGCTTGCTTTCGGCTGGGATGAGTTGATTGTGGCTGTCTTCTCGTTGCTCATATTCTACTGGGCAGTTGCCTCCGGCTACAAAACGCCAGAGATAGCGGAGATTATCACCGAGCGGGGAGAAAGTGGATTGTCTGAGACTGTTGGTAGCGGGGAGCCTGCGGCTTCCTAGGGGAATTTCGGTTCTGTTCTTTCCAGAGCGACCCTTGTGGTCGCTCTGGAAAGAACGTTACTGGCTCTCTTGACAGGGCTTGTGAGGGGCGATATAGTCTTCAATAGATAGAGTTGTTGGAGAAGATAACGGACGCCACAGGTTGTGTGGCGGCTTTTTTATGTCTTAACGCTGTCTAAGAATGGTATGATATGGCTCAAGTCTACATTCCTGAAAATCCGCGTGAGCGCGAGCAGCTCCAGCAGGGAGCGAGTGTTCACGCGGACAAAAAACGCCGCCGCCGCGCTGGCCGCGGGCGTCGGATTAGCGCGATTGACATCCTGCTGCTGGCTGCGCTGCTGGTCGCCATCGCGTTTCTCGTGCTGGCCGCTTCCCGTTGGGTTGCTCCGTACACACCAACGGTAAGAATTGACCTTTCACCAGTTGTTCTCCCCCTCTATGCCGGGTATTCCCTGCTGCGTATGGCACTGGGCTACCTGCTTTCCCTTATCTTTACCCTGGTCTATGGGCATGTCGCGGCTATACATCGCCGTGCCGAGGCGGTGATGGTTCCCTTGCTCGACATCCTGCAAAGTATTCCGATCCTGTCGTTCCTGCCAGCGGTCATTCTGGCCCTGGTCGCGGTCTTCCCACATTCGAATGTCGGCCTCGAACTGTCAAGCGTTATCCTCATTTTTACCAGCCAGGCGTGGAATATGACTTTCAGCTTTTACCATTCCACGCGCGCGCTGCCGGATGACCTGAAAGAAGTGGCGACGCTCGCGCGCCTGCGCCCGTGGCAGCGCTTCACCAACCTGGAACTGCCTGCCTCGATGATCGGCCTGATCTGGAACAGCATGATGAGCTGGGCTGGCGGCTGGTTTTTCTTGATCGCTGCCGAACAATTTACGCTGGGAACCCGGTCGTTTCAATTGCCGGGTCTTGGCTCCTATCTACAAACCGCCGCCAATACAGGCGATACAGGCGCACTCTTGCTGGGGCTATTAACGCTCATCGTCCTCATCGTCTTGCTGGATTTCCTTTTCTGGCGTCCCCTGGTTGCCTGGGCGGACAAGTTCAAAGTCGAGATGAGCAGCGGCGCGGATACCCCCTATTCCCCGGTTCTCCAGTTATTGCGCCGCTCTGTCCTGATCGCGTTGATTAATCGCAAGCTGTTTCGTCCCGTGGGAAATGGCCTGGCATGGCTATTGAATCACTGGCAATCTTTGCCGGAAACAGGTTTGGCGAGCGATCAGCGGCCCGCGCGTAGATCGCAGTCGCGCCGCGTTCTCGGCATCGTCGTTGGGGTGTTATTGCTGGCGTTGGTACTCGTCGGTATTCTGTTGGCGGGTCGCCTCCTGATTCAGGTCAGTCTTGCCACCTGGGGAGGATTGCTGGTGGCTGCTTTTGTGACCTGGCTGCGCACGCTGGCCGCGCTGCTGATCGGCGTGGCCTGGACAGTTCCGGTCGGCGTGGCGATTGGGCTTTCCCCGCGCTGGTCGCGTCGGCTGCAGCCGGTTGTGCAGGTGGTCGCGTCAATTCCTGCCACGGCGCTCTTTCCGGTTCTGTTGCTGGCCCTGGTCGGCCTGCCGGGCGGTCTTTCCTGGGCGGCGATCCTGCTTATGCTGCTGGGTACGCAGTGGTACATTCTCTTCAACGTCATTGCCGGCGCGATGGCTATTCCTTCTGATCTGCGCGAGGCAACGGTGGTGTATCACGTCACTGCATGGCGGCGTTGGCGGACCCTGATCCTTCCCGCCATTTTCCCTTATCTCGTCACCGGTCTCATTACTGCCAGCGGCGGAGCATGGAATGCCAGCATCGTCTCTGAATATGTGCAGTTCCATGACCACGTTCTCAGCACGGTTGGGCTGGGCGCGAGTATCGCGCAGGCGGCAGCCGCTGGAAATTTTGGCGCGTTGTTGGCGGGAACTTTGCTGATGGCGGCTTTTGTGGTAATTATTAATCGCCTGCTCTGGAAACGCATGTACGCCCTTGCCGAGCGCCGCTACACGCTTGGTTAGCAATGAAAGAGGAGAACACTATGGCTCTAGATGATCGCCAGAATGGCAATGTGAAAACCTCGGATGTGCTGTTAGAGGCGCGCGCGGTCTGCAAAACCTATGAAGTCGAAGGCAAGCAGGCGCGCAAGGGCAATACTCCTCCCGTGCTGGTTCTCGACCAGGCCCAGGTCGAGATTCGCGCGGGTGAATTTGTGGCGTTGCTGGGGCCGTCTGGATCAGGAAAATCGACATTATTGCGCATACTCGCCGGTCTCCTGGAACCCACGTCGGGTCAGGTACTGTCTATGGGAGAACCTCTGCACGGTCCAAATCCGCATGTCGCCATCGTTTTTCAGTCGTTTGCCCTCTTTCCGTGGCTGACCGTGTTGCAAAATGTTGAACTTGGCTTAGAAGCGCAGGACCTCACACGCACGCAGCGCCTGAAACGCTCGCTGGCCGCTATCGACATGATCGGCCTGGACGGCTTCGAGGATGCCTATCCAAAAGAGCTTTCTGGGGGGATGCGCCAGCGCGTTGGTTTTGCGCGCGTCCTGGTGGTTGAGCCGGAGTTGCTGTTTATGGACGAGCCGTTTAGCGCGCTGGACGTGCTGACGGCGGCGAATCTGCGCAAAGAGCTACTTGGGTTATGGGACGCGAAGACGATGCCCATACGTGCCATTGTCATGGTGACGCACAATATCGACGAAGCGGTCACGATGGCCGACCGGATTCTCGTGCTGGGGGCCAATCCTGGGCGCATCCGCGTCGAGTTGCCCGGCCTGCCGAAAGAGTTGCGCAGTATCCAGTGTTCGGAGCATACGGAGCGGGTAGATTTGATCTATCGCATTATGACCAGCCCGCAGGTGGATGCTGCTACGCTCTTGCCCGGCAGATTGACGCCGGTGAAAACAGGCCCGCCGCCAGCGCCGCCGCGCGCTTTCCAGGCGCTGCCGCATGTCTCCATCGGGGATGTGACCGGACTGGTCGAACTGGTTCATACTCATGGCGGACGCGATGATCTGTACCGGATAGGGCGTCACCTGCATCTTGAAGTAGACGATCTGCTTCCCCTGATCGAGGCGGCAGAGTTGCTCGGTCTGGCGACCATCGAAGAGGGTGATATGGTGCTGACCGAGGCGGGACAGCATTTCGCGGCTGCCGGGGTACTTGAGGAAAAGAAAGTGTTCCGCGAGCAGGCGCTCAGCAGTATCAGTATCTTGCGCCAGGTTGTGCATGATTTGCAGGCCGCCTCCACTCATACGCTGCCCGAAAAGCACTTCCTGGAAATGCTGGAACAGCACTTTAGCGAAGAGGAGGCGCAGGCGCAGTTGCACACGGCCATCAACTGGGGCCGTTACGCGGAACTCTTCACGTTCCAGGATGATCGCGAGATATTCCGGCTTGACGAGCCGGAAGAGTCGTAGTATTCAGGTATGTTACAATACAAACACCTTATCGTGCTTTTGTAGCTAGAAAGACAGTGTCCAATGTATGATGTGCGTATTGAACGCTGGGCGCACACCCTCGTTCACTATTCGCTTGCCGTCAAATCCGGCGAGACCGTCGCCGTTCACGCCTCTCCGCTTGCCGCGCCGCTCGTTGAAGCGGTCTATCGCGAGCTGCTTCATGTCGGCGCGCACCCGCTGCCTATGATCGATCTGGAATATCTTGATGAAATGCTGCTGCGCGAGGGCAACGACGAGCAGCTCAAGTGGCTCTCGCCGGTTGCCTCAATGCTGGCCGAAGTTGTCGATGCGTGGCTGTATATCAGCGCGCAAGGGAACACGAAGGCGCTGAGCGGTATTGATCCTGCGCGCGCCGCGCTGAGACGAGAGACGCTGCGCTCCATCGCCAGAGTGCGGCAGGAGCGAGAGCAGGCGGGAAAGTTCCGCTGGTCGTTGACACTGTATCCTACCAGCGCCTATGCCCAGGACGCTGAGATGTCCCTGCATGACTTTGAAGAATTTGTCTTCGACGTCTGCTTCTTGAACGATCCCGATCCTATCGCGCGCTGGCAAGAACTGTCCGCTCGCCAGCAGCGCCTCGTCGATTGGCTTGCCGGCCATCAGCGCGCGCGTATCCTCGGCGCGGGGACGGATTTGACGCTTTCCATAGCCGATCGCATCTTCATCAACAGTGACGGCAAGCGCAACTTCCCCAGCGGCGAGTTTTTCACCGGCCCGCTTGAGCAGAGCGCGGAAGGCGTGATCCAGTTCGACATCCCGGCGTCGCACGATGGGCGCACTATTGAAGGCGTGCGTCTCGTCTTCCATGAAGGCAAAGTCGTCGAGGCCAACGCGCGTCAGGGGCAAAATTACCTGGCGCAAATGCTGGAGATCGACGCTGGCGCGCGCTATCTCGGCGAGTTCGCCTTCGGCAACAACCCGCGCGTCAATCGCGGCACAAAAAACGTCCTCTTCGATGAGAAGATGGGCGGCACGGTGCATCTTGCCCTGGGCAATAGCTATCCTGAAACCGGCGGCCTCAACCATTCGGCGCTCCACTGGGATATGGTCTGCGATCTGCGCCAGCAGGGCGAGGTATGGGTGGATGATGTGCTGTTTCTCAAAAATGGGCAGATTATAGTTTAGCAGGGGCAATTATTGCGCTGCGTGGACCGGCAAACAGGTTCTACAGCAAAGATGTACGGGGGATCGCTATGTCTGCAACGTTTCGTTTTCTGCTTACTCGCTTTATTGGCTTGATTTTTGTGTTGTTGGCGCTATCCTTCATCACGTTTATTGTGGGGTATTTTGCGCCCGGCGATCCTATCCGGGACCTGATGGGTCCTCATTACGTCCCGCAAGTCTATCAACAACTCAAACATGCTTACGGGCTTGATTTGCCCTGGTGGCAGCAGTATTTCAACTTCCTGTCGCATGTCATGCATGGCACTTTTGGCTTGTCCTTCTATTTTAAGGGCCAATCCGCCTGGTCGATTGTGCAAAGTGGGCTTCCTTACTCCGTCGATTTAGGGCTGGAAATACTCGCGGTGACGCTGCTGATTGGTATCCCGGTCGGCGCTATTACGGCTATACATGCTAATACCGGCATCGACACGGCGCTGACTGCCATCATGATGATATTCTTTGCCGTGCCGGATATTGCTCTCATCGTCACCTTCCAGATCTTGATGGTCTGGCTCTATCAGAATGGCTTGCCCTCCTTACCCCCGGACGGCTGGAATAGCTGGCAGTCCCATGTCGGGCCGGTGCTGATCACAGCGACGACTGGGGCAGGTTATTTCGCTCGCCTTACCAGGACCACCGTTTTAGAAACGCTGGGCAAGGACTTTGTGCGCACCGCTAATGCCAAAGGCTTACACGAACGGGTGGTGATGGCGCGGCACGTCTTGCGCTACTCATCTATCCCGCTTATCACTTCTATTGGGGTATCTCTGGGATACCTGGTGACAGGTATTTTTATTACAGAAAAGTTTTTTAACATTCCCGGCATCAGCCAGATCACGCTTACCGCGATTGGTCAAAGCGACTATCCCGTCATCCAGGCAGCGGTTTTGCTAACAGGAGCCTCCGTGGTTTTATTCAATGCTCTCACGGATGTGGTCTATGTTATGGTCGATCCACGTATTCGCCTGAATTAGGCAATAGCAAGCATCGCCCTGGTTTGGGTCTCCAACCTCCGGGGGTATTCCGTAGGGGCGTGGGCTTGCCCCGCCCGCAGACCTGACCGCTAACGACACGGGCGGGGCAAGCCCACGCCCCTACGGGTTTCGATCCCGTTTCCCCAGAAAGATGGAGAACCCCTGGTTTTTCCTGCTTGACGCTGACCGGTCAGACAACGTAGAATATCTTTACAGACTTCTCTACCCGCGCTTCTGTTAGAGCGCGCGGTCAAGTGTTTTTATCGTTTTTGCGGAGGAATCGTTTGGAGCAGGAACTACAATTACCCGATTTTGCAACCATTGAAGATGTCCAGAGGGCGATGTTTGCCCAGCAGTATATTGCCGACCGCAGCATGGCGACGGCTGTGTTCCTGGCGCTCAAACGACGGAAACCCCTCTTACTCGAAGGCGAACCCGGCGTTGGCAAGACCGAGGTCGCCAAGGCGCTGGCGGCTATGCTCGATACACAACTCATTCGCCTGCAATGCTACGAAGGCATCGACATCAGCACCGCCGTGTACGAATGGAATTATACACGCCAGATGCTGCATATTCGCCTGATGGAGGCGAGCGGTTCCAACCGCCAGGAGGAACTCAAGGAAATTTTCGGTCCGGACTTCTTGATCAAACGTCCGTTGCTCCAGGCTATCGATACGCCTGACGCCAGAGCTCCTGTCTTGTTGATCGACGAACTTGACCGCAGCGACGAAGAGTTTGAAGCGTATCTGCTGGAGCTACTCTCCGATTTCCAGATCACGGTTCCTGAGATCGGGACAATAAAGGCCAGAGATATACCCGTCGTCATCATTACGTCGAACCGTACCCGCGAGATCCATGACGCGCTGCGTCGTCGCTGCCTGTATTATTGGATCGATTTCCCGACGTTGGATAAAGAGTTTTCCATTGTCATGACGCGGATGCCGGGCGTGCCGGAGCGGCTGGCGAAGCAAGTTTGCGCGTTTGTGCGCGAACTGCGCAGCACCGACATCTTCAAAGCCCCTGGCGTCGCCGAGACGCTGGATTGGCTCAGTTCGCTGCTGGCGCTCAACCAGGTCGAACTGGTCGAAGGCACGGTGCGCGATACGCTGGGCGCGCTGCTCAAGTACCAGGATGACGTTCTCAAAGTCGGCGGCAATGACCTGGGCAGATACGTGCAAAAGGCCCGAGGAGTGGTATAGCTTATGAGCGCCACGACGCAGGACAATGGCGATCCTTTCGCGATCAATCCCCTGACGCCGCTTGAGCTTGAGCGCGGCGAGCGGTTGCTGTACCGTCTGACGGAATTTGGCCGCTTGCTGTGGGAGGTGGGGATCGATGTGGGGCCGCGCAAAAATCTCGATCTGGCGGAGACGCTGGGCTATATCGACATCACCAATAAAGAGGACTTCTATCATACACTCAGATGCTCGTTATTGGCGCGTCATGAACAGGAGCCAGTCTTCAACCAGATGTTTTTTTATTACTGGTTCACGCGCGATCGCCAGGATCAGAAAGCCGCGCTGAATGGCGCGGCCAAACGCGAAGAGCGGCAAATGCGTTTGCCGCCGTCCGAGCGCAAGCGGTTGGCCGAGCACATGAACGCCAACGAGCAGTACCGTAAAGACTTGAAAGCCGAAATGCGTCAGACCGAGCGCCGCAATCGGCCTGATGCTCGCTTTGAAGAGGACGACTCCTCGACGCCGCAAGGTACGGCCTATAGCGCGATTGAGATCTTGCGCAAGAAAGATTTCGAGTCGTATACCTGGGAAGAGGTGCAGGAAGCGAAGCGGCTCATGGCCGAGATGCGCTGGAACCTGGGAATGCGCCCGACGCACCGCAAAAGACCGACGCGGCGCGGCTCGTATCCCGACATGCGGCGTATCGTGCGGCGCAACCTCAAATATGGCGCGGAAATGCTTGAACTGACGTGGCGCGAGGTCAAGCGCAAGCCGCGCCCGTTGGTGATCATCTGCGACATCAGCGGCTCGATGAGCCTCTATTCGCGCCTGCTATTGCACTTCATTCATACCGTTTCCAACGGCCTGATGAATGTCGAGGCGTTCGTTTTCGGCACGCGCCTGACGCGCATCACGCGGCAACTCAAGAAGCGCGATGTCGATGATGCCGTGCGCGATGTCTCCAGGTCAGTGCAGGACTGGTCGGGCGGGACGCGCATCGGCGACGCGCTGCATTTCTTTAATCGTCACTGGGCCAGGCGCGTGCTGGGGCGAGGCGCGGTCGTCCTGATCATCAGCGACGGCTGGGATCGCGGCGAGTCCGGCGTCTTGCAGGCTGAGATGGATCGCCTGCAACATAGCTGCCACCGCCTGATCTGGCTCAATCCCTTGCTGGGATCGCCAGATTATCGCCCGTTGACCATCGGGATGAAGACGGCCCTACCGTATATTGACAATTTCTTGCCTGCCCATAATCTGGACAGCTTGATCAATCTGGGCAACTTGCTGCACGACATCGACGATTCGCGCACGGTGCGCAGCATCGCGAGCCGGCGCAAAGCAGCGGAAGCTTACCTGACGCCCACACGTGGGATAGGTAAAATGTAGTGACACCCCTTGTGGGTGTCAGGACTGCACGTTGATCATGGAGGGGCATTGTAAAATGTAGTGACACCCCTTGTGGGTGTCAGGAGGATTTTATCATGCGAGATGTTTTACCTGATATCGAACGCTGGCAGGAACGCGGCGAGCGCATCGCCATAGCCACGGTCGTGTCGATGGCTGGTTCCGCGCCGCGCAGGCCGGGAGCTAAGCTGGCAGTGAGTGAGAGCGGCGAACTCTCCGGCTCGGTCAGCGGCGGCTGCGTCGAACCTGCCGTCGTTGAGGCCGCGCTGGAAGTGATCGAGAACGGCAAACCGCAGATGCTTGAGTTCGGTATTACCGAAGAGGAGAATATCGAAAAGATCGGCCTGGCCTGCGGCGGCACGATCCACGTCTTTGTCGAGCGCCTGGATTGGTGAAGGTATGAGCGGAATCTTTGCACAGTTAACCGGTCAATTGAAGCACGAAAAAGGCGCGGCGCTGGCGACGGTTGTGCGCGGCCCTGAACATGTGGGGGAGAAATTGTTGGTGCTGCCGGAGAAGCGCACCGTGGGTACGCTGGGGAATGCCGCGCTCGACGCCCTGGTTGCCAGCGATACTGAACGCGCGATCTGGACCGGCGACGCCGACACGCGCACATACCGTGTCGAGAGCGAGGCAGGCCCGCTGTCCTTCGACGTGTTCATCGAGGGCTTTCCGCCGCCGCCCGCGCTCATCATTGTCGGCGCGGGCCACATCGCCATTCCATTGACCACCTTCGCCAAAACGCTCGGCTATCGCGTCGTCGTAGTCGATGCCCGTTCCGCCTTCGCGACGCGCGAGCGCTTTCCGCACGCCGACGAACTGATCGTTGAGTGGCCTGATGAGGCGCTGGCGGCGATGGATCTGAATCCCTCTACTTCGGTCGCTGTCCTGACACACGACCCCAAATTTGACGAGCCGACCCTGCGCGTTGTTCTCGCGCGCGAGGTGGGCTATGTCGGCGCGATTGGCAGCCGCAAGACCGCGGAGGAGCGCAGCGAGCGCCTGAAACGGGCAGGCGTGACGGATGAGCAACTGAGCCGCGTTCACGGCCCCGTTGGCTTGAACATCGGCGCGACCTCGCCGGAGGAGATGGCCCTGGCGATTATGGCGGAAATTGTGGCGGCACGGCACGGCAAAGACCGCGCCGCGGTGACAAATTGGAAAACAAAATGAAATGTTTCGCAGACCGATGCATGTGAGGGTAGGGGCGACCCTTGCGGTCGCCCTGGAAACTTACGCTGGAAACGTGCGGTCGCCCTGGGAGCTTACGCGCGCCCTTGAAACGTGAGATCGCCTGAGCGATTTGTTGTCTTGCGTAACTTCATCGATCCTGGTTCGTTCATACATAAGAGGAATGTGTCTCGTTGCTGGGTATAGGCTGTAGGTATATAACTAAATTGGAATAAATAGCAAAGGACAATGTTTTGAATAATAATCCATTTTACCCGGACGAGCCTGGGCGGCCACTATCGTCTTCATCTCAGCCGGATCAACCAGATAAATTAATCCTTGGTCCCCAGGGAACGCGGCGCGTCCCTGAGCGCCAGCCGTACCGGTATCCGTCGCAACAACCGCAGCCTGCGCGGTCATATCCTCCTCAGCCGAATGCCAATCTGCAGCGACAGGCTCCTCCTTCACAGTATCCTTCCCCGCAGCCGGGGCAGATGGGCAGCCAGCCTCCCCTATCGTCCAGCAAGGGGAAGAAACCGCGTTCCCGGCGTAAGAAAGGGTGTCTGATCGGCTGCCTCTCTGTTCTCGTGTTGTTTATTGTGCTGCTCGCCGTTCTGATCCCTATCGGGCAGCGCGTCCTGGCCTTTGGCTCGGCCATCTCAACGCAAGCTCCGCTCAGTACGCAGACCGGCTACGTCGGTGGCAGTAATCGCGTCAACCTGCTGATCATGGGTTATGGCGGGGGCGGTCATCCTGGCGCGTACCTGACCGACTCGATGGAGGTCATCAGCATGATCCCGTCAAGCCATCATACGACGCTCATCTCCGTACCGCGCGATCTGTGGGTGCAGATTCCGTCCAACTCCGGCCAGTACGCCAAGCTCAACTACGCGTATGTCTATGGCTCAAATAACGGCGCGAATCCTGTTGGCGGTGGAACGCTGGCGGCGCAGAAAATTTCTCAGATCACCGGCCTGGACGTGAAGTACTGGGTGACGATTGACTTCACCGGTTTTCAAAACTTCATCAATGCCATTGGCGGCGTCGATGTCTGCGTTCCCGATTCTTTTGCCTCCCTCTATCCCGCTAATGACAATCCCAGCATTAACGCTAGCTGGATTACCATCCATTTCACGAAAGGCTGCCAGCATATGGATGGCAAAACCGCCATTGAGTATGCTCGCGCTCGTGAAGCGATCAACAACCCTGCCGAGGGTACCGATTTTGCCCGCTCGAAGCGCCAGCAGCTCATCATGCAGGCGGCTATTGGCAAATTGCGCCAGATTTCCAACTGGCCAAGCCTCTATAACGCTTTGAGTTCTCTGCAAAAAGCGGTCTACACCAACATGTCGTTGGCCGACCTGGGGTTCTTTGCAATGAAGATGGACCTGAAGGACGCGCATCGAGCGGATTTAACCAATAACAATGTATTGACGGATGCAGTGTCTGCTGATGGTCAAGACATCCTCCTACCGGTCAATAATAACTGGCAGGCGATTATTGATTACATCAAGCAGAATTTGTACAACTAATCGCTGCTTCCTTGATTAAAGGGGGTGCGCATGGCACAGCGCGATTCTCGCTTAGTGGGTGGTGTCTACCGCATGGGACAGGTCATTGCCGCAGGTGGGATGTTGACCACCTGCATGGCCTATAACCATAATACCAACGACGTGGTGGGACTTGTCGTGATCGATGTTCCAGCGTATTTTGATGCTCAGCATATCCACCCGCTCTTGCTGCCCTTAGAGCGACGCCGCTCTATTGACTCGCCGCACGTGATCCATATTTACGATCTGGGATTAGAAGGCTCTCGCGTATATATCGCGACCGATCCGCCGCGCGGGGTGACATTGCGGTACGTGCTGGATCATGAGAATGTCGATTTCCGGCGTTCGCTTGATCTCATACGGCAAATGACACTTGGCGTGAAAGCGCTGCACGAGCATGGCATCAGTGGGCTTGATCTGCGCCCGCAGCTCATCACGGTCGATTCGATCATTGTCGAGGATCGCGTGCAACTCGACGATATTGGGCTGCGCGCCATGCTGCGCGGCATGGGTTATATGGCGAGTGATCGACCCGATGATATCGGCTATCTCGATCCTCACTATGCCTCCCCTGAGAGCATCAGCAACGGGGCCATTGGCCCGTGGAGCGATGTCTACCAGCTTGGCTTGCTTTTCTTCGAGTTGGCGGCTGGCCGGCTGCCATTCGTCGGCAGAAATCCGGCGGAAACAGGGATTATGCAGACTACCGCGCCGATCCCGCGTATCGCGCCGTTGAAGCATGATGTACCCGCCGAATTTCAAGAGATTGCAGACCGGGCGCTGGCAAAAAATCCATCCATGCGCTATGCCAGCGCAGCCGACCTGCTGGCCGCTTTGAGCGTTATCAAGCTCCCCATTCATCGCGGCGCGGCAGAAGTGAAGCGGGATGAAGGCCCCACGACAAAGCCAGGGATGACGCGGGATATGTTGCAAATAGAAAAAGATATTGCCCTGGAATCCACCCTGGTTGAGCCGCTCCGCGGCTCAGGTGATCCGGCTGATGCCTTCGGCTTTTTGTGCTATGAGAAAGATGGCGCTGAAGTGCAGCGTTTTCCCATGACGAAAGCAGATATAATTGTCGGCAGAACCGATCCAAAGCGCGGACTTAGCCCGGATATCGATCTCACTCCCCTTGATCCCCAAATGACAGTGTCGCGCCAGCACGGGCGCATTCACTGCGAGGGAACGTTCTTCTATATCGAGGACCTCAAAAGCCGCAACAAAACGCGCCTGGGCGAGCTGCCCCTCGTACCCTTGAAGCCGGAATTATTGCAACACGGCGACGTCGTGCGCTTTGGCGCGGTGCGCCTCGTCTTCAAAATCCTCGGCTTGCCCGATGTGGCCCAGATCAAGGAACGTAAAGCGTAGAGCGGCCGATGGCGATCAGATCAGCCAGTAACCCCTGCGCCGTCTGGATGCCTCCCGCGCCGGGGCCGATGATCGTCACCGCGGAAAGTGTGTCGGCCTCAATCGTGATCGCGTTCAGTACGCCATCAACACGGGCCAGCGGATCGTGCAGCGGCAGCTCTGCCGGTTCGACGCTCGCTGCCAGCGCACCCCGCGCGGTGTCGCGGCGCAGCGAAGCAATGAGCTTGATGCGCTGGCCGCGTTCTGCGGCGGCAATAACCTGCTCTTTCGTGACGTCCGTAATGCCCCGGCGCGTGACCTGCGCAACCTCCAGCGGCTCGCCGAAGGCCAGCGCGGCCAGGATTAGTGTCTTGGCTACGGCATCATAGCCCTCTACGTCCGCCGTTGGATCGGTTTCGGCGTAACCGAGCGCCTGCGCTTCCGTCAGCACGTCATAGTAGCCGCGGCCAGCCGCCATCGCGCTGAGGATGTAGTTCGTCGTGCCGTTGAGGATGCCGCGTATGCTCTGGATTGTGGCTCCCGCCAGCCCTTCTCGGATTGTGCTGATGACAGGCGTGCCGGCCATCACTGTCGCCTCCATGCGCAATTGCACGCCGTGCTGTTGGGCCAGCGCCAGCAATTCCGGCGCGGCGAGAGCGATCGGCCCTTTGTTGGCGGTGATCACGTGCATGCCCTGTGAAAGCGCGGCGCGTATGTGGCTCAGCGCCGGTTCGGCGTCGCGCAGGTTAGTGGGCGTCACTTCCACCAGGATATCAGCCCTGGCGGCCTGTAAGCCTGCCAACGCGTCCGGCCAATGTGTGACGCCTGGATGCTCGCGTAGGGAACGGCGCGACGCGGCCAGCTCCAACAGCGTCGGCAGGGACAGGCCAGATGCACCATATATAAAACCGTGTCTGGCGGTAGCCACACCCACAAGGGTAATGTCGAGGTCGTAGCTTTGACGGAGTTGACCGTGCTTCGCGGCCAGCAGTTCGACAAAACTCTGTCCGACGACGCCGAAACCAACCAGCGAGAGGCGAAGATGTTTCATAGGCGTTATATCCATGATAACTTGAAGCGCCGCAGCACGCGCTTGACCGGCTCCAGTTCTTCGATGCCGAGGAAGCGCGCTGCTCGCAGATAGATGAAGAGGCCAACAAACATCTCGATGATCAGTTTGATCGCGGCCAGAAACGTTCCGCCGGCTCCAAGCGCCTGGGTGTTGTTCTTTGGGTATGTTTGCAGGATGAGATCGAGCAACAGGCGCGCGAGGATGACGCAGATACCCATGATTGCCGCCGCCAGCAATACCTGTCCAATGAAGCTCAAGAGTTTTCGCAGCTCAAAGCCGCCGATGCGCTGCTGGAGCAGCCAGAGGAGGGCCACAGCCTCCAATGTGCTGGCAACCGACGTGGAGAAGGCCAGGGCAGCAGTTCCCCAACCCGGCCCGAACGCGGCAAAGGAGATCAACACCAGGCTGAGGGCGATCTTAAAGATAAATTGAATAATGCTGATCGTTACTGGCGTCCGGGTATCGGGCAACGCATAAAACGAGCGGGTTAGGATCTCAACGGCGGAAAGACCGGTCAGGCCGATAGCAAAACCGGCCAGAGGATAAGCTGTCAGGACGGCGTCGTTAAAATCGAAATGCCCATGTTCAAAAAGAACCTGGACCAGGGTCAGTCCCAGCACGATCAGCCCCACGCTAGCGGGTATCGACAGATAGAGGATGCTGCGGAGGGTTTCCATGATGGTGGCGCGGTAACGATCAAGGCGATTCCTGGCGATATTCTCGGCCAGCGCCGGAAAGGCCGCCGTCGCGATGGTCGCGCCAAAAATGCTCCAGGGGATCAGCAAAAGCTGGAACGCCTGGGCATATTGCGTGATGAGGCCGGAAACAACGTCGCTGGCGAAGAGCACGCCGAGAAACGAGATCAGGAAGCGATCAACGCCGGTAGAGAAAGAGAGCATGGCAGCGTTGAGGATGCGCGGCATCATCTGGCGAGCCATCTGAATGATGCCGGGGTGGCGCCAATCGAAGCTAAAGCTATAGTGCATCCTGACTTTGAAGAGTCCTGGCAGAGGGATGGCAATCTGTAGCACGGCCCCGATGACTACGCCCCACGTCGCTCCATACACGGCGACGGTATTATTGGGGTGTCCCGTAAGGAGCAAGAACAGGCCCGGCAGTAATCCGACGATGATCCCGACGTTGTACACGGCGCTGCCGATGGCAGGCAACAAGAAGCGTTCCTGCGCCTGCAAAATCGACGTCACGATCACTCCAGCGCCGAGCAAAATGGCTTGTAAGAGCATGATGCGGGCCAGTGAAACGATCAGGTTGATCTGGGCGCTGTAGGCGACCAGCGCCATCGAAGATGGCCTGGGATTGTAGAGCGGGATAATC
>Ga0207416_1000808_pt1 | contig 47754 bp, 50 predicted proteins | sample PaiPotPPM11metaG_FD_184107 | JGI IMG/M metagenome (GOLD analysis project Ga0207416, IMG submission 184107) | Iron sulfur acid spring bacterial and archeal communities from Banff, Canada, to study Microbial Dark Matter (Phase II) - Paint Pots PPM... ...
CCAAGGACCTGAAGCCAACGGCGGAGCAGATGAGGGCCATCACGTTGAAACCCGACAACTTCCACGGAGATTGGAACTACAGCATCCTTCCGCCGAAATAGTCAAGTAATTTCATTACAGTCCCTAACGGACCGCACCGGCCGGCTCGTCGCGTCAGTAATTGGCTGGAAAGACGAGGCGTTCCTGGCGGATCTCCGTGATAAGACCCGGCGCGGGATGGAAGGCCAGCTATCGCGTGGTCTCAGTACCGGAGGGCGCGCTTACGGCTACCGTTCCGAACTCGTTCACGCTGCGAACGGATCCGCGATGGGGTACAAGCGCGTGATCGAGCCGACTGAAGCCGCGGTCGTTCGACGAATCTTCGAACTTTACAATCAGGGCATGACGCCCAAGGCGATCGCACACAAGCTCAATGCTGAACATGTACAGCCGCCCCGAAAAGTGCGCGGCCGCCGCCTTCTCGGCTGGACATGGACGACGATCAACGGCTCACCGAAGAAAGCTATCGGCATCCTAAATAACCCGCTCTATGCAGGCCGAGCAGTATGGAATCGGAGCCAGAAAGTTCGCGATCCTGACACGGGTAAGCGCGTGATGCGGGTGCGTCCCCCCGAGGAGTGGATCTCGACTGATGCGCCGGAGTTGCGAATCATTCCAGAGGCCCTATGGGAAGCCGTGCAGGCGAGAAGGGCCGCTCGCCGGCTGACAATCCGGGGGCATCACCAAGGTGCGCGACCAAAATACCTCCTGTCTGGCCTCTTGGTCTGCGGCGAATGCGGGTCGCATTACATCGTGCAAAGCAAGCGCCAGGGCGTCCAGTGGTACGGGTGCGCCGCCCACGCTGAACGCGGGCCGGCAATCTGCACGAACAGCCGGATGATCCGGCGGGAGCGCATCGAGCGACAACTTGTAGACTACTTGTTCAACGACATGTTCACACCGCTCAAGTTGGAATTTCTTGACCAAGTCATCGAGCGCATCTTCGCGCAGTACGCCCAGGCCCCAAAGGAGACCGTCCGCCTGCGACAGAACCAACTCACCCAAGCTTTGAAAGAGCTGGAGCACGTCAAAGAGGCGATCCGTCAGGGGATCTTAACACCGACGACCAAGACCATGCTCCAAGAAGCTGAACGTCGGGTGACCGATTGCGAGGCTGCCGTAGCGGCCACCGAGAAAATTCCGGCGAAGATTCAGCCGCCGTCCCCTTCGATCCGCCGCTACCTGGAGGACCTTCGCGGTGCCTTGGGCACAGACACCGATCGGGCGCGACGGTTGCTCGCGAAGATGCTCGGGAAAGTGACGTTGCACCGTGACGGTACCCGGCTGATAGCCGATGTCAAAGGGAACTTGCCGGTTTTGCTCGATGTTGATGAAGAAGTGTTTGGTAGAGCTGGTGCCGGGAGGGGGATTTGAACCCCCACGGGTTGCCCCACACGCCCCTCAAACGTGCGCGTCTGCCAGATTCCGCCATCCCGGCACTGAACACAACGCCCTGCGCTGGCAGGCGCAGAGCATCGAAACGCTCACTATTATAGGAAGCCCGCGGCGCGAGTGTCAATCAAAGGGCTGAAGCGTCCGCGGTCTAGTGAATGACGCTGCGGATCGGGCCGGTGTTCGGCGCCTGCGGAACGCCCGGCATCGGCAGGACAATCACGCTCGGATTCTGCGTCGAATCGGTCGAACGGACGACGTAGTATCCGGGCGCGATCTGATACATCTGCAGGCCCGGCGTGGCGGGTACGGTGAGAAGATACGGGCCGACCTGCAGCAGGTTCGTCGTGCTCGGAAGAACCGGCGCGCTTGAGACGGCCGGTCCCACGGGCACGGGGAGCTGCGGATAGACGGCCACGTTGGGACCGGTCACGGTGAACGTCGCGGCCGCGGGCTTCGACGGCGCCGTGCACCCGGCGCTGCCCGACGCGGTGGGCGCGGATGCGACGTAGGTCGATACGAACGGTGTCCCCGACGCCGAGACGCTGACGGTGAAGACGACCTGACCCGGGGCGGCGCCCGACGCGCACCCCGGGAGCGGGTCCGCGCCGGCCGCGCCGGCCCAACAGCCCAACAGCGTCGCCATGACGGCGAGCGCCACGGTGCGGTTGAGTCGCGGCCCGATGCTCATCCCCACACCTCGATCATATCACCGCTCGCGCAGTCTCGGCGACGGGGTCCGGCCGGGGGTTCGGCCGCGCTTGGCGATCGGCTGCCCGTTGATCTCGCGCAGGTCCATCGTCATGTCGATCGGCGGCGCCCCGCTAACGTAGCTGCCGACGCCGAACGCGTCCGCGCCGGCGTCGGAGAGCTCGACCACCCGCTCGGGGGTCAACCCTCCCGACACAAAGATGTGCACACGCGAATGCCCCGCCTGGTTCAGCCGCGCGCGCACTTCGCGCACGAGGTCCGGCGTCACGCTGCCCCGCTCTTTCGGCGTGTCGAGACGCACGGATTCAAGGTTGCCGCCCATCGCCTGCGCCACCCGCAGCGCCTCGGCCGCCTCGTCGGCAAACGTGTCCACCAGCACCAGGCGCGGCGTACCCGGCGCCATCTGCTCGTGGTATGCCACCGCGGCCCGCAGCGTATCGCCGACGATCAAGATGAACGCGTGGGGCATAGTGCCGACGGGCTCCTGCCCGGCGAGCTTTGCTCCCAGGATGCAGGCGGCGCCGCGCATGCCGCCGGTGATCGCCGACCGCTCCAGCACCGGCGCGACCGCGGGGTGGACGTGGCGCGCGCCAAACGAGTACACCGGCTTCTCCCCGGCGCTCTCCACCACGCGCCGGGCGGCGGTGGCCCAACCCGATGGGTGCGCCAGCATGCCGAGAATGACCGTCTCGAACAGGCCGAACCGGGCGTACGGGCCCTCGATCCGCATCACGATCTCGCGGGCGGCGAAGGGCTCGCCCTCCCGCAGCGACTCGATGCGAACGCCGGCATCCCGCAGCGCGTACCGCACCTCGTCGACGCCCGCGAGGATGCCGTCCCGGGCGGCGAAAATCTCCGCCACCACGGGCGTGTCGGCCAGGCCGAGGGAGCGAAGGATCTCGAGCGTGCGGACGAAGTAGACGTCGGTCGTCGCGCCCGACAGAATCTCCGCGTGCGTCGCGCTGTGCAGCCGGTTCCGCGCGTCGACGGTCAGGCGCTGGACGTCTTCACTCGAGGAGAGCGGCCGCGGGGCGTCCGCCAATGTTGGGCCTACCGTCCGAAGTGCACGAACACCAGGTAAAACGACGTCAATCCGAATATGACGGCCAGCACGGACGTCACCCGGAGAAACATCGTCTCGCGGGGCCTCGGACCGTGGAAGAGCCGCGCGCCGCCGCCGCCGATCGCCCCGAGGCCCTCGCCCTTCGGACCCTGCAGAACGATCACGCCGACCACGGCCGCCGCCGCAATGAGATGAATGATCAGCACCACTGTGCCCACCGTGCCACCTCCACTGAATGCGGCCGGCAGCCCTCACGCGGGACCGCCGGGCGCCCCCCAAGGGTAACACAGCCGGAAAGCGCTGTCCAAGCGGTGAGCGCCCCTGCGCGAGATGCGGCCGGGGGTGCCGCCGGTTACGCGCCGCGGCCGCGCTCCGCCGCCGCCCGCACGATCGCCGCGAACGCGCCGGCGTCGAGGCTCGCCCCGCCGACCAGCGCCCCGTCGATCTCCGGCTGCCCGAAAAACTCGCGAACGTTGTCGGGCTTGACGCTGCCGCCGTAGAGGATCCGCAGGGCGCCGCCGGCGGCTGCGCCGCAGTTTGAGGAGACGATCCAGCGAATGAGCGCGGCGACGCGATTGGCTTCCTCACCCGTGGCGGTGCGCCCCGTGCCGATGGCCCAGACCGGCTCGTACGCCACGACCAGGGGCACGTCGAACTGGTCCCCCGCGCCGGCGACCGCGACCTCCACCTGCTCCGTGATGATCGCGTCGGTCTGGCCGGCTTCGCGCTCGACCAGCTTCTCGCCGACGCAGATAATCGGCATGAGACGGTGGGAGATCGCCGCGCGCACCTTTCGGGCGAGCGCCTCGTCGGTCTCGTTGTACCACTGCCGGCGCTCCGAATGGCCCAGAATGACGCACCGGCAGCCGACGTCGAGCAGCATCGTCGGGCTGATCTCGCCGGTAAACGCGCCGTGCGTCTCCTCATGCATCGTCTGGGCGCCGAGCAGCAGCGGCGTGCCGGCGAGGACGCGGCCGACCACGTCGAGCGCGGTCGCCGGGGGGCAAATCGCCACCTCGACCCCGCCTACTTCGGCCACCGCACGGACGATGTCGCGGGCGAGCTGCTCCGCGGGCCCGCGGGTCATGTGCATCTTCCAGTTGGCGACGACGAACAGCACGCGGTGCGGGCGGGACGCGGCGCTCCCCTGCCGTGACGTCATCTTACGCGTCCTGCAGCGCGGCGACGCCCGGCAGAACCTTGCCCTCCATGAATTCCAACGACGCGCCTCCGCCCGTGCTGACGTGGGTGATCTTGTCCGCGAAGCCGAACTGGTCGACCGCGGCCGCCGTGTCGCCGCCGCCGACGATCGACTCCGCGCACGATTCGGCCACGGCCTTCGCGATCGCGCGCGTGCCCCCGGCGAACTCGGGGATTTCGAAGACGCCCATCGGCCCGTTCCACAGAATCGTCGCGGCGCCCGTGATCGGCGCGCTCATCGCCGCCACCGTGCGCGGCCCGATGTCCACGCCGATCCATCCGTCGGGAATCGCCCGCGCGTCGACGACGCGGGTCGGCGCGCCGGACGCGACCTGCTGCGCCGCGACGACGTCGGCCGGCAGCATCATCGTGACGCCGCGCCGCTCGGCCTCCCGCAGCAGATCGCCCGCGAGGTCGAGCTTTTCGGCCTCCAACAGCGAGGCGCCGATCGAGGCGCCCTGCGCCTTGAGGAACGTGTAGCACATACCGCCGCCGATCAGCATCGTCGTGGCCAGCCGCAGGAGGTTGCGGATCACGCCGATCTTGTCTTCGACCTTCTTGCCCCCGAGGATCACGACGAGCGGCTTCGCCGGCTGCTCGAGCACCTTGCCGAGGTACGTCAGTTCGCGCTCCATCAGCAGACCCGCGACCGACGGCAGATAATGGGTGATCCCCACCGTGCTCGCGTGCGCGCGGTGCGCGGTGCCGAACGCGTCGTTCACGTAGACGTCGGCGAGACGCGCGAGCGCGTGGGCGAAGACCGGCTCGTTCGCTTCCTCGTCCCGATGGAATCGCAGGTTTTCGAGCAAGACCACGTCGCCGGGGTGCATCGAGAACACCTGGTCCTCGACGACCGGCCCGACGCAGTCGTCGAGCTTCTTGACCGGCCGGCCGAGCAGTTCGCCGAGGCGCGCCGCGACCGGGGCCATGCGGAGCGAGTCGTCCGGGCCCTTCGGGCGCCCCAGGTGCGACGCGAGGATCACCATCGCGCCGTGATCGAGCAGGTATTGAATCGTCGGCAGCGCCGCCTTGATCCGCTGGTCGTCCGTGATGCGCCCGTGGTCGATCGGCACGTTGAAGTCGACGCGGACGAAGACGCGCTTGCCGCGGACGTCGACGTCCCGGACGGTCTTCTTCCTCGTGCTCACACGCCCCGCGAGACCATGAACGCCACGAGATCGGCCACCCGGCACGAGTACCCCCACTCGTTGTCGTACCAGGAGAGGATCTTCACCAAATTCCCGGCGACCATGGTGGACAGGCCGTCGATGATGCCGCTGCGCGGATCGCCCTTGTAGTCGCTGGAGACCAGCGGTTCGTCGCTGTAGCCGAGATAGCCCTTGAGTTCCTCCGCGGCCGCGCGCCTGTAGGCGGCGTTGATCTGCTCGGCCGTCGCCGGCTTCTCCAGCGAGACCGTCAGGTCGACGACGGACACGGTCGGCGTCGGCACGCGAAGCGCCAGGCCGTTGAGCTTGCCTTTGAGCTCGGGCAGCACGAGGTTGATCGCCTTCGCCGCCCCGGTCGTCGTCGGAATGATGTTGAGGCCCGCGGCCCGCGCGCGCCGCAGATCCTTGTGGACCGTATCGAGGATGACCTGGTCGTTCGTGTAGGAGTGGATCGTGTTCATAAAGCCCCCGCCGATGCCGAAGTTCTGGCTCAACACCTTGGCGGTCACCGACAGGCAATTGGTGGTGCAGGAGCCGTTGCTGATGATCTTGTGCTTGGACGGATCGTACGCCGTATGGTTCACGCCCATGTTGACCGTCAGGTCCTCGCCGGTCGCGGGAGCGCTGATGACGACGCGCTTGGCGCCGCCGGCGAGATGCCCCGCGGCCTTTTCCGCCTCCGTGAAGCGGCCGGTGGATTCAATGACGATATCGACGCCGTGCTGCTTCCACGGCAGCTTCGCCGGGTCGCGCTCCGCCACCACCGCGATGGACCGGCCGTCGACGACGAGCGTCCCGTTCCGGCCCTCGACGGTCCCGTGGTAGCGGCCGTACGTGCTGTCGTACTTGAAGAGGTGCACGTTCGTCTTCACGTCGGTCAAATCGTTGACCGCCGCGACCTCGATGTCCGGATGATGCTCGAGAATCGCCCGCAGCACCTGCCGCCCGATCCGCCCGAACCCGTTGATCCCAACCCGCGCCATCGGTCCGCCTCCCGTCGTGCCGACTCTCTAACCCGGCTCTTCCGCTTCCGGCGGCCGGCCCCGCCAGACCAGACCCAGCAGATCGCGCCGGATGAAGCCGATGTTATTGAAGATACGGATGCTGAACGCGATCACGGCGCCCAGGTAGATGTCCAGCCCGAGCAGGTCGCCGAGCGCCGTCAGGGCCGCGGCGAACACCGTGTTCACCACGAACCCCGAGAGGAAGACCCACAGGTCGAAGCGCCGCTCGCACTGCGCGCGGACGCCCCCCAGGATCGTGTCCACCGACGCGAGGATCGCGATCGCGCTGTACTTCACGTAGCTGAGCGGGACCTGGACGCTGACCAGCAGCCCGAGGGCGAGGCCCGCGAGCAGACCCAGAATCGGCAGCCACACCGCCGCTACCCCCCCGACCCGGCCGGCTTCGCGTAGCGGTACACGAATCCGCCGCTGTAGGGCGGCACCGCCAGGTCCGTGCCGGTCGTCACCGTAACCGGGAACTCGAACGCCCGCAGCTGATCGAGAATCCCGCCGCGCTCCTGCGCGGCCGCCATCATCGCGTTCTGGTTGCCGACGGCGACGACCCGGTAAGGCGGCGCCATGCGCCGCGTGTTGCAGAGGATCGTCGTGCCGACGCACGAGAGTCCGGTCGTGGTGATGATGCGCTCGTCGTTGACCGCGACGGCTTCCGCCCCGGCCGCCCACAGCATGTTGACCACGGCGCGGACGTCGGAGTAATGGATGAGCACGAGGTTGGGATCTTCCCCGGGTCGCAGCGGCCGCCGGCTGTCCGTGATCGTTACGACGACCCCCGGCCCGCGCATCGGCGTGAGTCCGGCCGCGGCCCGGAGCGTTCCGAGCTCCGCCGCCACCGACGCGGTGACGCGCTGATCCGCCGCCGCGCGCTGCTCGTCGTCGGCGATCTGGCGCCGGAGGTCCGCGATCTCGGCCCGCATCGCCGTCTGCCGGTCGTCCTCCGCGCGGTACCGGTAGGCTACCTCGCCGAGGCGGCCGGAGCTGACCTGCAGGTCCGTCTCGATCGACTGCTCGGTCCGCGACTGCACGCTGAAGACGAACCCGACCACGAGGGCGACCGCGGTCAGCGCGATCTGCCAGCGCCGCACCCCGGTCGCGGCCGGCCCGCCGAAGAGCTTCACACGGACACCCCGCGAAGATCCGAGAGCCGGCCGGCTTCGCGGCCCCCGGGCGTCACGCGAAGGATGCCCCACTGCACGACCCGCACCGCGCGCGGCGGCACGGGCGGCGCCACGAACGCGATCCGGCGCAGCACGGGGTCCACGTCGGCGACCGTACCCATCGCCTTGATGGTACCACGGCGGTCGGCCAAACCGACCAGCAGATGCCGCAGCGCCTCCGGCGGAACCTCGGCGAGGACGCGGGAGGGCGGAACCCGTCTCCCCCGGTAGAACGTGTCCCGCTGCGGGGTGATGTCGTCGAAATCAAGAACGAGCGGCGCGGACCCGGCGAAGTATCCGGCGAACTTCGCCTCGCGAAGCGCGCGGCGCTCCTGCGCGGCCCGCCGCCGGACCGCCGCGGCGGGCCGCAGACGGTGCACGACCGTGCCGCGCGGCACCTGCGCGAGGATGGGCTCCACCTCGCGATCCCGCTGGATGGCCACGAGATGACGGGGCGCGAGCCGGCGGATCTTGCGGAGCTTGGCGGCGACGGCGCCCGCGCCCTCGATCCAGCCCGTCGTATCGACGACCACGATCTGTGCCCCCTGGCGCCGGGCCTGCCCGGTCAGTGCGAGCGTGCCCTCTACGAGGTGGCGATGCACCCGCTGCGGCGCCGTCTCGCCGACAAACCACAGGCCGGCGAGCGGAACGCCGGCCATCCACCGCACCGCGCCGCGAACCGGCCCCCACCCGACCGCCGCCGGAGGGCCGAGATCCGACTGGCCGGTGTCCGCGTCTACGATCGCCGCCGGCACCCCGGCCCGGACGGCCGCCCCGGCCAGGCGCGTGGCGGTGGTCGTCTTGCCCACGTCTGTGGCGCCGAGCATCATCACGATCCCGGGCGAGGCCGCGATGGCGTCCGCCACCGCGGGCCACCCCTCGCCCCGCTCGGGCGGGACGTTCAGTTCTTCGCGCTTTCGAGCTTCTGCTTGATCCGCTTCAGACGGAAGACGTCCTCCCGGGCGCGCTGCTCCAGCACGTCCCGGATGTACCGGATCTCGCCGCGCACGCGCGGGATGACCACCTGTTCGAGCGCGTTCACCCGGCGGGTCGTCTTCTTGATCTCCTCGCCGATCTTCCTCAACGTTATCTCCGTCCCCGCCACGTCGAGCAGCGCGGCGACGACGTCCTCGAACCGGTCGGCGCTCTCGATCGTGCGCGCGGACACCGCGGCGGGATCGGCGTTGCGCTCCAGCGGCGAGCGCTTGACGCTGTCCGTCGTGATGCTGGGGATGCGCGTGCCCCACACGTTCCGGGTCTCGATGCCGACTTCCAGCCGGCGGGGATCCGCCAGCGCCACGGCCTCGAGCGTCTCGCGGCCTTCGACGGCCTTCGTCAGGCCGAGCAGCGTGTACGATAGCTCGGCGGACTTCGTCAGCTGTTCGCGCGCGGCGAGCGCCCGGCGCACGATGTTGAAGAAGTCCGCCACGAGCGCGTCCCGCTTTTTCTTTAGAAGATCCACGCCCTGCTGCGCCAGCTTGACCTGGTTCTGGCGCTGTAGGAGGTTCATTCGGGTGGGGCTGATCGTCTCCGCCATCGCGATGTCTCCCTAGGGGACTTCCGCCACCGTCAGCGCACTTCGCCCGGTCTGTACATCTTGTCCGCCAGATCGCCGTAGTAGTACTTGTCCACGTGGTCGCGGCTGATCCGGGTCAGGGCCGCCTTCGGGAACACGGACAAGAGCTTCCAGCCGAGGCTCAGCGAGTCCTGAATCGAGCGGTCGCCGTTGCCCTGGTTGATGAACTCCTTCTCGAACGCGTCGGCGAACTTGAGATAGAGCCGGTCGTTCTCCGTGAGCGCCTCTTCGCCGATGATGGCGACGAGCCGGCGCAGGTCGAGGCCCTGCGCGTAGGCCGAGTACAGCTGGTCGGCCACCTGCCGGTGGTCCTCGCGCGTGCGGCCCTTGCCGATGCCGTTGTTCATGAGGCGCGACAGGCTCGGCAGCGGGTTGATCGGCGGATAGATGCCCTGCCGGTGCAGCGGCCGCGCCAGCACGAGCTGCCCCTCGGTGATGTAGCCGGTGAGGTCGGCGATCGGGTGCGTGATGTCGTCGTCCGGCATCGTGAGAATCGGGAACTGGGTGATCGTCCCCTTCTTGCCCTTGATGCGGCCGGCGCGCTCGTAGATGCTCGCGAGGTCCGTGTACATGTAGCCCGGGTATCCGCGGCGGCCCGGGATCTCCTCGCGCGCCGCGCCGATCTCGCGCAGTGCCTCGCAGTAGTTCGTCATGTCGGTCAGGATGACGAGCACCTGCATGTCGAGCTCGTACGCGAGGTATTCCGCCACGGTGAGCGCCGTCCGCGGCGTCATCAGACGCTCGATCGTCGGGTCGTCGGCCTGATTCATGAACACGACGCTGCGCGCGAGCGCGCCCGTCGATTCGAATTCGTGGATGAAGAACGCGGCTTCGCGCTGCGTGATCCCCATCGCGCCGAACACGACGGAGAACTGCTCGGCCTCGCCGAGCACCTTGGACTGGCGGGCGATTTGCGCCGCGATCTCGTTCGCCGGGAGGCCCGCCCCGGAGAAGATCGGCAGCTTCTGGCCGCGCACGAGCGTGTTCATGACGTCGATCGTGGAGATGCCGGTCTGAATGAACTCCGCCGGCTTCTCCCGCGCCACCGGGTTGATCGGCGCGCCGAGGATCGGCAGCCGCTTCTCCGGGATGATCGGCGGCAGGCCGTCGATCGGATCGCCGAGGCCGTTGAACCGCCGGCCGATCATCTCGCGGCTGACGCCGATGCGCGCGACGTCTTCGCGCAGGCTGATCGACGTCTTCGCCAGGTCCATGCCGCGGGTTTCTTCGAAGACCTGGATGACCGCGTGGTGTTCGGACACCTCAATGACCTGTCCGCCGCGCACGCTGCCGTCCTGCACGTGGATTTCGACGATCGCCCCGTAGGCGAGGTCGCGCGCGCCCTCGACGAAGAGCAGCGGCCCGGAGATGTAGTTGATGCTGGTGTAGCGCTTGGTGGCCAGATCCATCTTCAGCTCCTCCGCCCGTCGCCGGCCGCCGCCGGGGTCTGCTCGCCGGCCTTGGCGAACGTCTGCTTCAACCCGTCCATGAACTCCGCGAGCGCAGCCTTGAACTTGTCGTTCGGCACTTCCTTGAAGCGCGCGATCTGTTCGTTCTGCGGCAGGTTCAGGACCTCGTCGATCGTCATCCCGCGCTGCAGGCCTTCGAGCGACGCCTCGTAGAACGCGCGAATGCCGCGGAGCATCCCGTAGGCCTTCTCGAGCGAGCAGGACGCGTCCACGTCGCTGAACGCGCTCTGCTGCAGGTAGAACTCGCGGATCATCCGCCCGGCCTCGATCACCATGCGCTCCGCGTCCTGGAGGGCGTCCGGCCCGACCAGCTGGACGACTTCCTGCAGCCCGGCCTCGCGGGCGAGGATCGTGCTCAGCCAGGTGCGCTGATCGGCGAAGTCCTCCGCCACGTTCTTCGCGTACCACGGCGCGAGCAGCGCCTCGTACAGGCTGTAGGAGCGGTTCCAGTTGATCGCCGGGAAGTGCCGGCGGTAGGCGAGCTGCGCGTCGAGCGACCAGAACGTGCCGACGATGCGCAGCGTGCTCTGCGTCACCGGCTCGGACAGGTCGCCGCCGGGCGGCGAGACGGCGCCGACGACCGTGACGGCGCCCACGCGCTCGTCCTTGCCGAGCACGACGGCGCGGCCGGCCCGCTCGTAGAACGCGGACAGGCGGCTGGCGAGGTACGGCGGGTAGCCTTCCTCGGCGGGCATCTCTTCCAGGCGCGACGAGATCTCGCGCAGCGCCTCGGCCCACCGGCTCGTGCTGTCGGCCATGAGCGCGACACGGTAGCCCATGTCGCGGAAATACTCGGCCATCGTGACCCCGGTGTAGATGCTGGCCTCGCGCGCGGCGACCGGCATGTTGGAGGTGTTGGCCACGAGAATCGTGCGCTCCATCAAGGGCCGCCCGTTGCGCGGGTCTTCGAGCTCCGGGAACTCGGTCAGCACGTCCGTCATCTCGTTGCCGCGCTCGCCGCAGCCCACGTAGACGATGATGTCGGCGTTCGACCACTTGGAAAGCGTCTGCTGCACGACGGTCTTGCCGCTGCCGAACGGGCCCGGGACCGACGCCGTGCCGCCCATTGCCACCGGGAACAGCACGTCGAGGATGCGCTGCCCCGTAATGAACAGCTCCGTCGGGTCCAGCTTGCGCGCGGCGGGCCGCGGCACGCGCACCGGCCAGGTCTGCATCATCCGCAGCTCGGTCCCGTTCGAAAGGCGCGCGACGACGTCGGTGACCGTGAACTCGCCGCTCTTGATCTCGGCGATCTCACCGGCGGGCGCGTCGGGCGGCACCATGATCCGGTGGGCGTAGGAGTATTCCTGCACCTCGCCGATCACGTCGCCCGGGCCCACCTTGTCGCCGGCCTTGACGCTCGGCTTGAACGCCCACTTCTTGGCGCGGTCGAGGGAGTCGACGACGACGCCGCGCGAGATGAAGTCGCCCTGCGCGTCCCGGATCTTATCGAGCGGGCGCTGGATGCCGTCGTAGATGCTGCTCAGCATGCCCGGCCCCAGCTCGAGCGCAAGCGGCGCTTCCGTCGACTCGATCGGCTCGCCGAGGTAGAGGCCCGAGGTGTCCTCGTAGACCTGGACGAACGCCGTGTTCCCGTCGAGGCGGATGATCTCGCCGATCAGCTTTTCTTTGCCGACGCGGACGATGTCGTACATCCGCGCGCCGGCGAGTCCCTCCGCGATGACCGCGGGTCCGGAAATGCGCGTGATCTTGCCGGTTGGTGCCGCCATGCGTTCTCCTCCGTCTCTCACCGCAACTTGACGGCGAATCCGATGTGCTCTTTCACCAGCCTCGAAATGTAGGCCTCTCCCGATTCCAAGTTTGCGCGCGCCGGCGGGAGCGGCACGATCAGCGGCAGATCGCGGCCGCGCAGGAGCCGGTTGCGCGCCTCGTCGGTGCCGTGGAGCAGGTCCTCGTTCACCGCGAGCAGCCCGTAGCCGGCCGCGGTGTATTCGCGGATCAGCTCGAGGGCCTGCTCCGGCGAGCCGGCCTCGCGCACCTCCACGCCGGCCAGCCGGAACCCCGTCGCCGTCTCCGGATCCGTGATCACCACCACCTTATACATTCACGATCTCCTGGCGGGCGATGTCGTTCGCGAGCCCCAACTGGCGGGCGTGCGCGATCACCCGGATATTGGCGACCTCGGCGGCCTTGCGGGTCAGGTACCCGATGACGACGTCGATCCCAAGCGGATCGCCGAGCAGCATCTGCGCGGCCATCCGCTGAAAGGCGCGGTCGATCAGGCGCTCCATCTCGAGGAGGTCCTCGGTACCCGACAGGTCCAAGCCGAGCACGCGCGTCCCGGCCACCTCGGCGATGCCGGTCTGCGGATCGGCGAGCGCGAGGAACCGCTCCCGCGAGATCGCGCCGCCGAGCACGAAGAACCGGTCGCGCTCCTCGCGCGACAGCTCGCGGATGCGCCGGAGGCGCAGCGCGGTCTTGAGGTTCGTCACGGTGACCTCGGCGCTGAGGAACCGGCGGAAGCTCGTCTCGCCGTCGCCCTCGCCGTCGGCGACGCGGGAGCCGTATTGCGCGTACGCACGGTCCAACGCGAGCTCGACGTCGAGCAGGCTGCCGCTCCGCTGCGTGGCGTCCGCGCCTTCGCGCAGCGCCCGCCCGAGCGGATGCATCCAGGTCTGCAGGGTATCGGCGATCGCGCGGAGGTCGGGCTGCTCAAGCAGCTCGCGCAGCCGCACCTCGCTCAGCGAACCGCCCGGATAGAGAGTGCTGAGGATCTCCTCGTCCGACTTGCCGGTATGCCGGCCGCGCACGATCGCCCGGATGTTCTGCAGATCGTAGCGCAGCAGCACGACCTCGATCTGGCGGCGCTCCGACCCGTCGGCGAAGCTCAGGATGCGCCGGCTGGCGTGGTAGAAGTTTTGCGACAGCGCCTCATCGATCGCCCGCACCCCGCTGAACCGGGTCAGGGCCTCCTGGAGCTCGGGATTGTACGGCGTGTCGACGAGCCCCTGAATAATCGCGGGAACGTCCGGCGCGGCCAGCAGCTCCTCCAGACGCGACGGCGGAAGGAGCTGCGACTTCATCACTTTGACGCGCGCGTTGATGTACGAAAAGTCTCCCATAGAGGTTGGCTCAGCGCCGCCCCCGCCTTACCGGCCCCACAGCGTCTCCGCCACCCTCGACACCATCTCCCGCCGGGCGCGGGCGAGGCGGCTTCCGAGCGTGTTCTCGACGACGACCCGCCCGTCCGCCGCGGCGACGCGGACCCCGTCGGCGACGTCCGCGGCGTCCCGCGTCTCGGCATCCAATCCGAGCTCACGGGCCGCGTCCCGCACGGCCTGGACGTCGCCGCGCGACGTCTCGACCGTGACGCGGCCGCCGGCGAGCCCCTGCGCGGCTTCGCGCAGGAGCGATTTCAAGACCGCGGCGCGGCGCTGCGGATTCGCCGCGGCCACGCGGAGCCCGGCCTCCGCCTGCTCGAACACCTTGCGGATCGCCTCGTCTTTCGCCGCGAGCACCAGGGCGGCCGCGCGCAGGCTCGCGGTACTGGTCGCCCGCGCCCGCGCCTGGGCCTGCTCCGTCTCGACGCGCCGCCGGGCCGCGGCCTCGCTCTCGTCGGCCTCGCGCGCCGCGGCCGCGAGGATCTCCTCGGCCTTGACCTGCGCCTCTTGCAGCGCCTGGTCTTTCTCGGCCCGGGCTTCCTGCTCGAGCAGCTGGATCAGTTGCGTCCCCACGCGACCGCTCCGCGGATCCCTAGATCTTGCCGTACAGGAAGAATGCGATGACGAATCCGAAAATGACGAGCGTCTCCGGAATCACGAGCAGGATCAGCATCGTGCCGAACATCTCCGGCCGCTCCGCGATGACGCCCGCCGCGGCGCCGCCGATGCGGGACTGCGCGAGGCCGGTGCCGACCGCGCCGAGCCCGATCGCCAATCCGGCGCCGACGCCCAAAAGGCCCGCGCCGGTGCCGGCGCCGACCGCCTGGGCGGCCTGCTGCGCGCCCGCGCCCATCGCAAAGAGCATCAACCCGGCGGCTGTCAGGCCCACCACTTTCCACATCTTCCGAGACTTCACGCTCCACCCCCGCTGCGTTGAAATGGCCGGTATGGACGACCGGTATCCTGGTAGTACTTGAATTTGGAGAAGAACTCGACCCAGTTGAGTCGGGCGGGCTGCAGGATGTGGCCGATGATCGTCAACCCGAAGAACATGATGTGCGCGACCGCGCCGACGAAGATCCCGAGGATCAGCACCGGCACACGGCCGCCGATCGTGTTCGCGACGATCGCGAGCGCGAGCGACGCCACGCCGACCGCGAAGATTCGAGCGTAGGAGATGATCGCCCCGAACGTCGAGATCGACTCCATGATCCACATCGCGCTGCCGAGGCTGAACGAGAGCAGGAGCGACAGCAGGAACAGCACCGCGCAGCCCAGCATCACCGGGCTGAAGAACGAGGGCGGCAGGACGTGGACCTGCGTCGCCAGCCACAAGAACACCGTCGACCCGCCGGCGAACAGCGCGATCGCCTCGAGAAACTCGGTCCGCTCCCGGTGGCGCACCGCCTTCAGCATCTGCATGAACAGTCCCAGGTAGACCTGGGCGAGCCCGAACCCGACGGACAAGTAGAGGTAGGTGTTGATGCCCTCCAGCCGGTCGAAAATCGGGTGAAACCCCGGGAACAGCCGCTGCGGCAGATCGCCGAAAAACTCCCCGAACACGATCCCGAATAGAAACGTGAACGAGGTCATCCACGTGAGCAGCGCGACGACGCGCCGCATCACGACCGGCGTCAGCGTGAACCCGAAGTCCATGCCGCCGAGGACGACCCGCCACGGCTTCCCCGCCCGCGCCTTGCCGGCGAGCCAGAGGGTGATCGCCAGCAGCAACAGGCCGTAGCCTACGTCGCCGATGATGAGGCCCACCCACAACGGCATCGAAATCGCGAAGAAGATCGTGGGGTCGAGCGTCCCGTACTTCGGCGGATCGAAGATCGCGAGGAACATCTCGAACGGCTTCAGCCACCCCGGGTTGTCAAGCAGCACCGGCACCCGCTCGGCGTGGTGCACCGGCGCCGGCTCGTCGAACACCATGACGTTGTCGCCGAACCGCTTCTTGAGCCCCTCGCGCACGACCCCGACGCGGGCGGTCGGCGCCCAGCCGTACAGCACGAACGCGTACCGCGACTGCGGCGTCTGCGCCATCAGCTCGTAGCGGTGGACCGCGTCGCGGGCCACGACGGCGATCGCCGTCACCTCCGGCCGGTGCCGGCGGCTCAGCTCCATCAGCTCGCGCCGCAGCCCTTCGATCTCGCCCGGCAGCACGCGGGTCCGTGCTTGGAGGTGCGCGACGGCCTGCGGCAGCGGCATGGCGCGCACGCTGGCCGGCAGACGAAGCTCGGTGGCGCCGGCGCGGGTCAGGATGGGCCGGACCGCCTCGGCGTCGCGGCGCGCGTAGGCCACGACCACGGCGGCGCGGTGCGCGTCGAGCGGGCGGCTCGTCACCTCCACCCGGCCCTGCGTCGCGGCCACAAGGTCGGACCGCAGCGCGTCGACCGCGCCGGGCTTCGCCTCGAGCAGGAAGCCGGTCGATTCGAGCAGCCGGCTGTTCTGGAGCGGCGTGAGCAGCGGCGCCAGGATCTCGATGGCGCGGCCGTACGCCTGGACGATCTCCTGCTCTTCCTCGGCCTCGAGCAGGCGCCGGGTCAGCTCCTTGGCCTGGGCGTCCACCGCGTCGAGGCGGCCCCGCAGCGCCTCCGGCGACTGCCCCGCGTACGGTTCGGTGGCGACGGGCGGGATCTCGATCGCGGGAAGGAGCGACAGGATCGCCTCCGCCCGGGTGCGCACGGCGTCGATCGCCTCGCGCGCCGCCTGATCGCGGTCGGTGAGCGGGCGCGGCGCGATGCTCTCGTCCGCCGGCCGCACGTGATCGATGTGCAGGCTGCCGAGGCCTTGAATCGCGTCGGCCACGTCCGCCTGCAGCCGCCGGGGCCCGAGTACGGTCACCCGGCTCATCGTCACGATCATACCTGGCCTCCGAGAACCTCGCGCACCACCAGCTCGACGCCCTTCGCGCGGCGCTCTTCGGCCTGCCTGCGGATCGCCGCGACCTCGGCCTCGGCGCGGGCCACGATCTCCTTGGCGATGCGCTCCGCCTCGCGCGACGCCTCCGCGGCGGCGCCGGCGGCGATGTCGCGGGCGCGGTCGCGGGCCCGCGCGCGCATCTCCTCGGCCTGCCCCTGCGCCTGTTCGACGCGGCGGGCGGCCTCGGCGCGGGCGTCCGTTATCTGCCGCTGCAGCTCCTGCTCCCGCTGCGCGATCTCGCGGAACAGGGCTTCACCGGAATGGCTGTCGGGGGTGTCGTGTGCGGTCATCTCGCGTGCTCCTGCGTGGAACAAAAAAATATCGTCCGTAGACCGAGGATGAGCCGCGCGCCGGCCCGCGGACGTTCCTGTCCCACTGCGGCCAACATCGTAACAACCCCCCAAAATAGTGTCAAGTTAGACGCACGCCTGCGGCGTGCGTCGCACGTTGGCCCGACGCGAATCGGGCGGCACAGCCAAACAGCGGTTCGACGACGCCGGCGCATCCTGCCGGCCGACAAGCGGCCGGCCACGATGTAATCCAAGCCGGCTAGTCCCGTTGGGACGATCCCGAATGGTCTACGGCTTGAGCAGCAGCGAAGCCGCCTGCGCCAGACGTATCAAGGCGTCGGGGAAGAAACCGGGAAGCAGGGCCCCCGCGGCCGTTACCGCGAGCACGCCCCGCAGCAGCGGCGTCTCGATCGGCCCGGCCACCGGCTCTCCGGCGGGCGGCCCGGCGACGGCAGGCGCCGCGTCGCCCGCCGCGGACGTCTCCCCCGGCGACATCTGCCACATCGCCCGGATGACGCCCACGTAGTAATACAGGGACACGACGCTGTTGAGAATGCCCACAACGGCGAGCCAGAGGAATCGGGTCTGGATCGCGGCGCCGAACAGGAACACCTTGCCCCAGAACAGCGCGGTCGGGGGAATCCCGGTAAGGGCCAGCATGAACGCGGCCATCGCGACCGCGGCGAACGGCGCCCGCTGGCCGAGCCCGGCGTACCCGGCGATCGCGTCGGAGCCGCTCGCCCGCGACACGGCGATCGCCACGGTAAAGGCCCCGACGTTCGTAAAGACGTAGGCCATCAGGTAGAACAGCAGCGCCGAGAGGCCCGAGCCGAGCACGCCCGGCGCGGCCGACACCGCCACCACGCCGATCAGCATATAGCCCGCGTGCGCGATCGCGCTGTACGCCAGCATGCGCTTGATGTTCGTCTGGGAGAGCGCGAGCAGATTGCCGACCGTCATCGAGAGCACCGCCAGCGCCGCGACGATGCCCACCCAGGCGTCCGCCGGCAGCGCGACGTACAGCATCCGCACGAGCGCCGCGAACCCCGCGGCCTTGCTGGCCACCGACAGAAACGCGACGATCGGGGTCGGCGCGCCCTCGTAGACGTCCGGCGTCCACTGGTGGAACGGCACGGCCGAAATCTTGAACCCGAAGCCCGCGAGGATGAGCACGACGGCGACGGTCAGGAAGCCTGGCTGCGCGGTGGCAAGGCGGGAGGCGAGCAGGTAGATGTTCGTCGTCCCGGCCGCGCCGTAGAGATACGTAAAGCCGTACAGCATCACCGCGGAGGCCGCGGCGCCGTAGAAGAAGTACTTGACGCCGGCCTCGCTGCTCTTCCGATCGGCCTTGAGCGATCCGGCGAGCACGTACGAGATCAGCGACACCCACTCGATCGCGAGGAACAGCACGATCAGGTCCGCCGCCGCGGCCATCGCGGCGAGCCCCAGGACCATGAACACGATCATGACGTAGATGTCGCCTTCGTGCGCGGTCGGGTGGTCCCGGAAGAATTCCATCGCCGCGGCGATGACCAAGATCGCGCTCACGATCGCCACGATCTTGAAGAAACCGGCGAACGGATCGATCGCGTAGGTGTTGAACACCGCGAGATACCGCGTCCCGCCGATCAGCACGGCCGACGGGAAGAGCGCGATGATGAGCCCGGCGATCGCGGTCCAGCCGACGAGCCGCCGGTCCTCCGGCGTGACGACGAGGTCGAGCACGAGCAGCCCGAGGGCGAGCAGCCCGATCGTGATTTCCGGCAGCAGCGGCCGCAGATCCACCCCCGTCATCGGCTGCGCCTCATCGGACCAAGTTGAGAATGCCGAGCATGGCGGCGTTGATCGCGTCCACGACCGGCGCGGGGTAGACGCCGACGGCGATCATGAGCGCGACGAGCGGCGCGAGCGTCCAGGCCTCGCGGCCGTCGAGATCGGGCAGCCCGGCCCAGCGGGGGTTGAGCGGGCCCCAGAAGACCCGGTAGATCGTCCAGAGGAAGAACGCCACCGTGATTACGACGCCCACGAGCGCGACGACCGTCAGCGCCGGATAGATCTGGTAGGCGCCGAGGAAGATCGAAAACTCCGCCACGAACCCCATCAGCCCTGGCAGGCCGAGCGACGCCAGCATCGCCAGCATCGTCAGGCCGGTGTAAACCGGCAGCCGCTCCCACAGGCCGCCGAAGTCGTTCACGCCGCGGGTGTGCGCCCGGTAGTCGTAGAGCACGCCGACCAGGAAGAAGAGCGCGCCGGTGATCACGCCGTGGGCCAGCATCTGCATCGTCGCGCCGTTCAGCGCGATGGCCGCGGCGTTCCGCAGGGCGGGCTGCCCCTCCGCCGCCGCGGCGGCGGCGACGCCCAGCATCACGTAGCCCATGTGGTTCACGCTCGAGTACGCGATGAGCTTCTTGAGGTCCGTCTGCGCCATCGCGACGAGCGCGCCGTAGACCGCCGCGATCACGGCGAGCACGGCGACCATGCCGGCCAGCGCGTGGAAGGCGGCGGGCAGCAGCGGCAGCACGATGCGGACGAACCCGTAGGTCCCGAGCTTCAGGAGAATCGCGGCCAGGAGCACGCTGCCGGCGGTCGGCGCCTCGACGTGCGCGTCCGGCAGCCAGGTGTGGAACGGGAACATCGGCACCTTGATCGCGAAGCCGAGGAAGAACCCCCAGAACGCCAGGATCGCGAGGTGCAGGTCCCCGGCCAGCGGCTTCTGCTGGAACAGCGCCACCATGTCGAACGTGCGCGGCGAGGAGTGGAAGTACACGATCAGGATCCCCAGCAGCATCGCGAGCGAGCCGACCAGCGTGTACAGGAAGAACTTGATCGCCGCGTAGACCCGCCGCGGTCCGCCCCAGATGCCGATGATGAAGTACATCGGAATGAGGCTGACTTCCCAGAAGACGTAGAACAGGAAGAAATCGAGCGCCAGAAAAACGCCGAGCATGCCGGTCTCGAGCAGCAGGAACAGGATCATGTACTCTTTCGGGCGCAGGTCGACGCGCCACGAGTAGATCACGCAGAGCACGGTCAGCAGCGTCGTCAGCAGCACGAGCGGGAGGCTGAGGCCGTCGACCGCGAGATGGTACGTCACGCCGAGCGATGGGATCCACCGGACCTGCTCCGCAAGCTGCAGCGTACCCGCGTGCGCGAAGTCGAAGGCGCCGGCCGCCCACACGGACGCGAGAAAGTCGGCGACCGTCGTGACGAGGGCGACGATCCGGATCGTCCGGACCTCCCCGCGGGGCGCCGCCAGCAGCACGGCCGCGCCCGCCACCGGAATCCAGAGGACGAGGCTGAGCAGGCTCACCAGACCAGCCTCACGACGACGATGACGACGACGCCGAGGAACACCAGCAGCAGATAGGTCTCCTCGCGCCCGGTCTGGACATACCGCAGGCCGAGCCCGAGCTGGCGGGCCAGCCAGCCGATCAGGTTGACGAGCCCGTCGACGACGTACCGGTCGAACAGGCCGGCAAAGCGCATCACGGCTCCGCCGAGGCCGAGGAACACCCAGGCGTAGAAGTCGTCGACGAAGTAGCGCCGCACCAGCAGTGTGTACGCCCAGGGCGCCGCCTGCCGCAGCGATTCCGACGGCACGATGCGCCAGACGTAGATCGCGGCCGCGGCGGCCCAGCCGGCGACGGCGATCGCGATCGAGACGACGAGCAGCCCGAAATTCGGCGCGACCGGCTCGATGCCCGGGAAATGGATGAACTTCTCGAACGGGTTGCCGAGCGACTCCGCGCCGGCCCAGCCGAGAAACACCGCGAAGACGGCCAGGATCGCGAGCGGCACCACCATCACCGCCGGACTCTCGTGCGGGCGGCCCGGCGCGTGCCCGGCGGCGTGGGCCTGCCCGTGCGGATCGCCGCCGCGGTACGTCCCCGCGAACGTGTACCAGATGAGCCGCCCCATGTAGAGGGACGTGAGGAACGCCCCGGCGGCCCCGAGCGCCCAGAGGACGCGGTCGTGCGCGAACGCCGCGGCGAGCACCTGGTCCTTGCTGAAGAACCCCGCGAACGGCGGAATCCCGGTGAGGGCGAGCGTCGCGGCGATGAAGGTCCAGGCCGTCCACGGCATCAGCTTGGCCAGCCCGCCCATCTGCTTGATGTTGTTGGTGGCGACCCCGTGGATCACGCTGCCGGCGCCGAGGAACAGGAGCGCCTTGAAGAACGCGTGCGTGATCAGGTGGAACATGCCCGCGGTGTAGCCGAGGACGCCGAGGCCGAGCATCATGTAGCCCAGCTGGCTGATCGTCGAGTACGCCAGCACCCGCTTGATGTCGTCCTCCACCACCCCCATCGTCGCGGCGATGAGCGCGGTGATGCCGCCGATGTAGGCGACGACGGTGAGCGCGGCGTGGTTCGGCGAGAACAGGAAGAGCGGGTAGGTGCGCGCCACGAGGTACACGCCGGCGGCGACCATCGTCGCGGCGTGGATGAGCGCGCTGACCGGCGTGGGACCCTCCATCGCGTCGGGCAGCCAGACGTGCAGCGGCACCTGGGCCGACTTGCCGACCGCCCCGCCGAAGACCAGCACCGCGGCCGCGGTCAGGAGCGGCCCGGCGAGCGCCCCGCCCTGGATGCTCTTGAACACCTCGTCGAACCGCAGCGAGCCGGTGTGCAGGAAGATGATCAGGATGCCGATCATCATCGAGAAGTCGCCGACGCGGGTCGTGATGAACGCCTTGAGCGCCGCGCGCGCCGCGGCCGGCCGTTCGAACCAGAAGCCGATCAGGAGGTACGAGCAGAGGCCGACGAGCTCCCAGCCCGCGTAGATGAACAGGAAGTTGTCGGCGAGGATCAGGAACAGCATCGAGAACTGGAACAGCGACAGGTAGGCGAAGAACCGCGGGTAGTGCGGGTCGCCGGCCATGTAGCCGACGGAGTAGATCGTGATCAGGGACGCGACGACGCCGACCATCGCGAGCATGATCGCGCTCAGCGGATCGACGACGAACCCCACGGTGATGGGCTTGGCGCCGAGGACCGCCCAGGTGTAGGTGACGTCGGCGCGCGCGCCGCCGATCACCTCGCCGAGCACGACGAGCCCGGCGATCCCGGCGAGCACGATGCCGGCGATGGAGACGTAGGCGCCGCGGCCCGGCAGGCGCGGCCCCGCCGCCGTGATGAGCACAAACGCGGCCAGCGGCAGCAGCGGGATGATCCACGCGGCCTGCGTCATCGCGGGGTCACCATTTCATCAAATTGATCTCGTCGACGTAGACCGTCTCGAGGGTCCGGTACGCGGCCAGCACGAGGGCGAGCCCGACCGCGGCCTCGCACGCGGCGAGCGTGATCACGATGAGCGCGAAGATCTGCCCCTGCATCGCGCCCGGCGCCGCGTACTTGTTGAAGGCGACCAGGTTGATGTTGGCGGCGTTGAGCATCAGTTCGACGCCCATCAGGATGGCGACGGTGTTCCGGCGCGTCACGACCGCGAACAGCCCCAGCGAGAACAGGAGCGCGCTCACGACCAGGTAGTGGGTCAGCCCCGGCACGTCAATCCTCCCGCCGCGCGGTCATGATCGCGCCCATGAGGGAAACCAGCAGGACGATCGAGGTGCCTTCGAACACCAGGATGTTCTGGCGGAGGAAACTCTGCCCGATCGCCCCCGGCGTGTACGGCGGCAGCGTGCCGCCGCCCGCGGTCCAGCCGGTGCGCGTGGCCACGATGATGAGCAGCACGGCCATCGCCGCCGCGACCGTCGCGCCCACGAGCGCCTGCTCGTTGCGCTGGCGGCCGCCGAGGCCGGTGCCGCCTTCGGTCAGCATGATCGCGAAGAGAATCAGCACCGTGATGGCGCCGGCGTAGATCAGCACCTGGATGCCGGCCACGAACTCCGCGTTCAAGAGGATATACAGCCCGGTGACGCCGAGGAAGCCCGGCACGAGCGCCGCGGCGCTGTGGACGATGTTCCCGCTCGTGACCACGACCACCGCGGAGCCGAGCGTCACCGCCGCGAGGATGTAGAAGGCGATCGCCTCGCCGGTCACCGGTGGGCCACCACCGCGAAGAACGCCGTCACGACGAGGTTCAGGACGGACACCGGGATCAGAATCTTCCACGAAAAGTTGAGCATCTGGTCGATCCGGAAGCGCGGGTAGGTCCACCGCACCCACATGAAGACGAAGATGAGCGCGTACAACTTGACCACGAACCACACCACCGGCGGCAGCACCGGCCCGCGCCAGCCGCCGAGGAAGAGCGTCACGGCCATCGCCGCCATCGCGAACATCTCGCCGTATTCGCCCAACTGGAAGAGCGCGAAGCGCATGCCGCTGTACTCGGAGAAGTAGCCGGCGACCAGCTCGCTCTCCGCCTCGACCAGGTCGAACGGCACGCGGTTCACCTCGGCCGTCGCCGCGACGAGGAACACTAAAAAGGCCACCGGCTGCGTCACGATGTACCACAGCCGCGCCTGGCCGTTCACGATCGTCACGGTCGACAGCGACCCCGCCACCAGCGCGACCGTCACGAGCGCGAGCCCCATCGGGATCTCATACGTGACCATCTGCGCCGCGGAGCGCATCCCGCCGAGCAGCGCGTACTTGTTGTTGGATCCCCACCCGGCCATGAGGATGCCGACCACGACGAGGGACGAGGTGGCGGCGAAGTACAGCACGCCGATGTTGAGGTCGCGGAAGATCAGCGGGCCGGACCGCGTCGTGCCGAACGGGATGACCACGTAGTCCAGGAGCGCCGCGAGCGGCACGACGATGACGGCGCTGGCGAAGATCACCTTGTCGGCGCGGGCCGGGACGATGTTCTCCTTCTGGAGGAGCTTGATCGTGTCGGCCAGCGTTTGCAGGAGGCCCTGCGGGCCGACGTGCTTGGGCCCGAGGCGGCTCTGCATCCACGCGCTGATTTTCCGCTCGAGCAGCACCCCGAACATCACGGCGATGAACGCGACCGCGGAGAAGATGATGATCGTGCCGACGATCGCGCGGAGGACGTCCGAGATCCAGCCCATCGTCGCGGCGGCTCCTAGGTCCACTCCAGGGCGCCGCGGCGCCACGCGTAGGCGAGGCCGAGCACCAGGATCGCGAGAAACACCAGCATCTCCCAAAACGCGAACGCGCCGAGGCTGCGCGCGACGACGGCCCACGGGTACAGGTAGATGATCTCGACGTCGAAGACGACGAAGACCAGCGAAAACAGGTAGTACCGCACGTGGAACTGCGACCACGCCTGTCCGATCGTCGGCACGCCGGACTCATAGGTCTCGAACTTCTGCGGATAGTCGCTGCGCGGGGAGATCAGCCAGATGATCAAGAGAGGGAGCGCGACCATCCCCGCACCGACCAGCGCGAAGATGGCGACGTAGCCCCAATCGAGCAGCATCGTCGTCCCCCCCTTAGAACTTAGTGCGGCAGTGGACGCGTGGCGCGGCCGTCAGAATGATGCATACCGTGCGGCACGTGGCTGATGGTAGTATCCGTCGCGGAAGCGTGTCAACCCTGCTATCCCACCCCAACGAATTCGCGGCGCAGACGCGAATTTTACAGCGACGCGACGTTCGCGTCGTCTTCCCCCGCATGCTCGTGGGATGGCGCCCGCGAGGCAGTGCCTCCGAACTCGGCAGATACCGTGCGGCGCAGCTCGGGCGATACGGTGGACAGCAGGCGCAGCAGCACCGCGGTGACCTTCCGCGCGTCGTGGCGGACCAGCCCGTCCTCGGCCAGCAGGTCGTCGGCCACGCAGCGGCAGCCCAGCGCCTCGACCGCGGAGGCGTCGGCCTCCACCGGCTCGGCCTGCTCCTGCGCGTACCGCGCGAGCAGCTCGGGACTGCGCGGCCGCCGCGTGTTGATGACGACGTGGTCGAAGAGACCCCGGCCGCCCTCCTCGAGCAGGACGCGGACGTGGTCGGAGGCCTTGAAGCCGCGCGTCTCGCCGTGCTGGGTCATCACATTGCAAACGTACACCTTGAGCGCCGGCGAACGCCGGATCGCCTCGACCACGCCCTCCACGAGAAGGTTGGGGAGCAGGCTCGTGTACAGGCTGCCGGGCCCGATCACGATCATGTCGGCGTCGGCGATCGCCTCGAGCACGTCCGCGAGCGGCGGCACCGACGCGGGCTTGAGGTAGACCCGGCGGACCGTCCGCCCGGCCTTCGTGATCGCCGACTCGCCTTCGATCACGCCGCCGTCCTGCAACTCGGCGCAGAGCGTGACGTCGTGGAGGGTCGTCGGCAGCACCCGCCCGCGGATGGCCAGCACCTTGCCGCTCTCTTTGACCGCGGTCTCGAGGTCGCCGGCCACCTGCGTCATGCTGGCGATGAACAGATTGCCGAAGCTGTGGCCGTCCAGATCGCCGCCCTTGAACCGGTATTCGAAGAGCCGCGTCATCAGCGGCTCGGCCTCGGCCAGAGCCACGAGGCAGTTGCGGATGTCGCCGGGCGGCAGGATGCCCTGCTCGCGGCGCAGCCGGCCGGAGGAGCCGCCGTCGTCGAACACCGTCACGACCGCCGTGATGTTCGTCGAGACCTTCTTGAGGCCGCGCAGCAGCGTGCCGAGACCGGTGCCGCCGCCGAGCGCCACGATCTTAGGCCCCCGCTGCAGGGCGCGCTGCTGGACGAGGAGCTCGACGAGGCGCGGATCCCCCCGCGGCAGGAAGACGTCCACGATCGAGCGGATCGTCGCCTGCAGCCCGTAGACGATCAGCGCCAGGCCGCCAAGGAGCAGCGCGAACCCTGCGAGCATCGGCGACAGCACGTGTCCGGTCACGGCGTACGCGACGTCCACCGCGCGGATGATGGCCAGCTCGAGGACGCCGAGCAGCTTGACGTCGACGATCAGCGCGACGCCGGTGCTGACCAGCAGCACGCCGACGGCGATCAGCAGGATGTAGCGCTTGACGCCGAGGCCGGGCTCTAACCAGCGGATCCAGTGACGGAGCGCGCCGCGGACGCGGGCGGCGGGCTCGGTGCGCGGATGCCGGGTTCCTCCCCCGTTGAGGCTCATTCTTTCCGCACGTCGCGGTGCTTCAGGCGCACGGTGTAGCCGAGCGCGCGGATGAACCGCGCCAGGTCCTCGCCGATGACGACGGAACGGTGCTTCCCGCCGGTGCACCCGACCGCGATCGTGAGGTGCGACTTGCCCTCGGCGGTGTACCGCGGCAGGAGATACCCGAGCATATCGTGCAAGCGCCGCTGGAACTCGCGTGTATCCTCCGACCGCAGCACGTACTCGCGCACCTCGGGGCTGCTCCCGGGCAGCGCGCGCAGCGTCTCGACGTAGTGGGGGTTCGGGAGGAACCGCACGTCGAAGACCAGATCGGCGTCGAGCGGAATGCCGTATTTGTAGCCGAACGACGTGACGCCCACGGTGAGCGTCCGCTGGGCGCTCGTCCGCACGAACGCCTCGGCCAGCTCCTCGCGCAGCTCGCGCGCGGTGAGCGCGCTGGTGTCGATCACCTTGTGCGCCCGCTCCTTCAGCGGCTGCAGCCGGCGCCGCTCGCTGCGGATCCCGTCGAGGACGCTGCCGCCGAGCGGGTGCTTGCGCCGCGTCTCCTCGAACCGCCGCACCAGCACCTCGTCGGAGGCGTCGAGGAACAGGATCTGCGCGCGGATGCCCATGCCGGCGAGCGCCTGGAGCGCCGCGTCGAGCGAGTTGAAGAACTCCCCGCCCCGCACGTCCATGACCAGCGCGACCCGCCGGATGCGCCCCTGCGACTCGCGGACGATCTCCGCGAACTTCGTCACCAGCGCCGGGGGCAGGTTGTCGACGCAGAAGAAGCCGAGGTCTTCGAGGGCATGCGTGGCCTGGGACTTGCCGGCCCCGCTCAGGCCGGTGACGATCAGGAACTCGACGTCGTCAGTGGCCGCCGGAGGCGCGCCGGGAGCGGGCTGCAGCGATTTCACGCGTCCGCCACCAGATGGGACAGGATGAAGCTGATGACGCTCAGCACGATGGCCCCGAGGAACGCCGCGACCGCGCTCTGCAGCACGAGCAGGTGGGTCGCGGCCGCGACGACGTAGAGCATGAACGCGTTTACGACAAACGTGAACAGGCCCAGCGTCATGATGTTGAGCGGCAGGGTCAGCAGGAGGACCACCGGCCGCAGCACGGCGTTGACGATGCCGAGCACGAGCGCGGCCAGCACGGCCGCGCCGAAGTTTGGGACCTGGACGCCGTGCACGATCAGCGTCGTCAGATACAGCGCCACGGCGTTGATCAGCCAGCGGATCAGAAATGCCATGTACCGTCCATTATAGCAGGACCGGCGCCCGCGCCCGCCTACGCCACCGCGTCGGGACCCCGCGCGATCGAGGGAAAGCGGGCGGCGTACGCCAGAAGGGCCTCGGCGCCCGCCTTGGTCACCCTCGACTCCGCGTCCGGCGCCGCGGGAGACCGAAAGACGACGGTGCGGCGCCGCCACAACGGTATCACGAAATGAAAATGCACCCACGACGTCCGGAGAAACACCTGGCGCACGTCGGTCAGATGCCGCGCCGCGAACCGGCTGCGGCCGGAGACGACGAGCCAGTTGGGAGTGAAGATGGCGTCGGTGCCGCCGATGGGCGCGCCGGCGAACCGGACCTCCGTCGCCAGCTGTTCCACCGTCTGATCCAGCGGTCCAAAGCGCCGCAGATAGGCGACCGCGTCGGACCGCCCCGGCCAGATCAGCACGGCGAGGGCGCGCAGGTACGGCGGTACCAGCGCGTAGAGTGCGCCCAGAAACACGACGTTCCAGAACAAAATAATCAGGATACTTTCGTAGCCGTGCATCAGCCAGACGACTTCGACCGCGGCAAGCAAGAAGAGCACAGCCAGCACCGGGACCAGGTCGGAGAGGACCGCGGAGATCTGCGAACGGCGGATGCGGGAGGCCAGCCACGCCGGAACGCCCCCTCCGGCCGGCGCGGCGGGCGGACGCGCGCTAAAGTCTGGCACGCACCAGCGCGGGCACCTGGCTCACGAGCGGCGCCACGGCCACGCCCGCGGCCTCGAGCGCCGCGACCTTGTGCTCCGCGGTCCCCTCCGTGCCGGAGATCACCGCGCCCGCGTGCCCCATGCGCTTTCCCGGCGGGGCGGTGCGGCCGGCGATGTACGAGACCACGGGCTTCTTGAGCGACCGCGCGATGTAGCGCGCCGCGTCCTCCTCGGCGCTGCCGCCGATCTCCCCGATCAGCACGACCGCCTTGGTGTCGGGGTCGGCGCCAAACCACTCCAGCGCCTCGACGAACGACGTCCCCACGACCGGATCGCCGCCGAGCCCGACCGCGGTCGACTGTCCGAGCCCGGCGTGCGTCAGCCCCGCCACGACCTCATAGGTGAGCGTGCCGCTGCGCGAGACGACGCCGACGGGTCCCGGCGTAAACAGATGCCACGGCATGATCCCGACGCGGCACTGGCCGGCGGTGGTCACGCCGGGTCCGTTGGGCCCGAGCAGGCGCACGCCCTGCCGGCGGGCGTACCCGACGGCCTCGATCGCGTCGTGCACCGGCATGCCTTCCGTGATCATGGCGACCGGGTCGAGGCGCGCCGCGATCGCCTCCAGCGCCGCCTCGCGCGCGAACCGCGCGGGCACGAAGATCACGCACGCGTTGGCGCCGGTCTCGCGCACCGCCTCTTCCACGGTGTCGAACACCGGGACGTCGTGGACCCGCGTCCCGCCCTTGCCGGGCGTGACGCCGGCGACGACGGCCGTGCCGGCGTCGAGGCTCTGTTTGGCGTGGAACGCCCCCTGGTAGCCCGTGATCCCCTGGACGAGCAGCCGGGTCTGCCGGCCGACGAGGACCGCCATCAGCGCGGCCCTCCCTTGGAGGCCGGGCCGGCCGCGCCGCCGGCGCCGCGCGCCAGCGCCACCGCGGCGCGGGCGCCCTCCTCCGGGTCGATGCCGGCCGTGATGGCGGCCGTCTTCAGAATCTCGCGCGCCTCCACCTCGTTCGTCCCGGTGAGGCGGATGCTCGCCGGCACGCGCGGCGGGCGCTTCACGATGCCGCGGGCGATGTCGTCGCAGCGGGTGATCCCGCCGAAGATGTTGATGAACAGCGCGCGCACGCCGGGCTTGCGCTGGACGAGCTCGATCGCCGTCTGCATGCCCTCCTCGCTCGCGCCGCCGCCGACGTCGAGAAAGTTGGCCGCCCGGCCGCCGAAGTGCGCGAGCAGATCCAGCGTGCTCATGACGAGCCCCGCGCCGTTGCCGATCACCGCGATGTCGCCGTCGAGCTCGACGTAGGCCAGGCCGTGCTCGCGCGCCTCGCGCTCGAGGGGCGTCATCTCTTCCGAGGGCGGAAGGCCGCGGTGCCGGTAGGCCGCGCTGTCGTCGAGCACGAGCTTGGCGTCCACGCAGAGGAGGCGGCCGCCGACGCGGGCGAGCGGGTTGATCTCCGCGAGGTCGGCGTCTTCCTCCCAGTACAGGCGGTACAGGGTGGCGGCGATGCGGGTGAACTCCTCGAGCACCGTCCCGGTGAAGCCCAGGCGCCGGCCGAGCCCGCGCGCGGCGAAGGACGGCACGCCGAGACAGGGGTCGACGTCAAGGCGCGCGATCTTGTCCGGCGTCTCCCGCGCGACCGTCTCGATCTCGACCCCTCCGGCCGCGGACGCGATGCCGGCGACCCGGCGCGCGCCGCGGTCCGTGACGAACGCGAGATAGTACTCCGCCTCGATGTCGGCGGCGGGGACGACGAGGACGCGCCCGACGCGCTCGCCCTTAATGTCCATCCCGAGGATGGCCCGCGCGTGCGCCTCCGCCTCGGCCGGGGTCTTGGCCAGCTTGACGCCGCCGGCCTTGCCGCGGCCGCCGACCAGCACCTGCGCCTTCACGACCACGGGATACTGAATCGACAGGCCGCGCACGGCGTCGGGACGGTCGATCACGGTGCCGGTCTGAACGGGCAGCCCGTAGCGGGCGAAGACCTCTTTGGCCTGATACTCGTGCAGCTTCATGCCGGGGGCCGCCGACCTCGCGCTACAGCTTGAGCAGCGCGACGTTCTCGCGGATGCTTGCCACCGCGGCGTCGAAGGCCTTGCGCTCGTCGCCCGACAGCGGCGCCTCGAGGATGCGCTCGATCCCCGCGGCCCCAAGCACGACCGGCGTGCCGGCGTAGAGGTCGCGCACGCCGTACTGGCCCGTGAGATACGCGGACACCGGCAGCACGCGCTTGCGGTCGAGCAGGATCGCCTCGACCATCTGCGTGATCGCCGCGCCGGGCGCGAAAAATGCGCTGCCGGTCTTCAACAGATTGACGATCTCGGCGCCGCCCTTGCGCGTGCGCTCCACGAGCGAGGCGATGCGATCGGCGGGCAGCCATTTCGCGAGCGGCAGCCCGCCGATCGTGGCCTGGCTCGCCAGCGGGACCATGTGCGTGTCGCTGTGGGCCCCGACGACCATCGCGGAGACGTCGAGCACGGAGACGCCCGCGGCCTCGGCGATGAACGTCCGGAACCGCGTGCCGTCGAGCGCGCCGCTCTGCCCCATCACGCGCTCCGGCGGAAACCCGCTGACCTTGTAGGCGAGGTAGACCATCGCGTCCAGCGGGTTCGTCACGACGATGAGGCAGGCGCCCGGCGAACGCTTCGCAACCTCCTGGGTCACGTTGCGGACGATCCCGGCGTTCACGTTCAGCAGATCTTCGCGGCTCATGCCGGGCTTCCGCGCCACGCCGGCGACGATGACGACGACGTCCGAGCCCTCGGTCTCGTCGTACCGGTTGGTCCCGATGACGCGCAGGTCGAAGCCCTCGATCGGACCGGCCTCGCCGAGATCGAGCGCCTTGCCCTGGGGCATGCCCTCGATCACGTCGACGAGCACCACGTCGGCCAGCCGCCGGGAGACGATCCACTGGGCGGCGGAATGTCCGACGTTGCCGGCGCCGACGATGGAAACTTTCGCGCGGGTGCGTGGCACGTGAGGTTCCCCTTTCACCCGTTTTCCGTCTTCGCGGGACGAACGGCCCGTCTTCGCGGAAGCTACGTGCCGCGCGGCTCCTTCCGGCCGCCGAAACGGCGGAGCAGCGCGCGCCACGGGTCGAAGTGATCGTCCGCGACGCGCTCCTTCAGCGGGATGATCGCGTTGTCCGTGATGTGGATGCCTTCCGGGCAGACGTCCTCGCAGCATTTCGTGATGTTGCAGTAGCCGATGCCGCCCTTGCCCTTGAGGAGGTCCGTGCGGCTCAGCGTGTCCTTCGGGTGCATCTCCATCGCCGCGATGCGGACCATGAACCGCGGCCCGTAGTAGCGGTCGGTCCCGTTGTGCTCGCGCAGCACGTGGCAGACGTCCTGGCACAGAAAGCACTCGATGCACTTCCGGAACTCGAAGAGCCGCTCGACGTCGACCGGCGCCATCCGCCACGGCGGCGCGCCCGGGGCTTCCGGCGCCGGCGTGAAGGGCGGGATCTCCTTGTTCACTCGGTAGTTCCAGGAGACGTTCGTCACGAGGTCCTTGAGCAGCGGAAACACCTTGATCGGCCGGACCGTAATCGGCGCGCCGTGAAATTCGTCGACGCGGGTCTTGCACATGAGGCGCGGCTTACCGTTGATCTCGGCGCTGCAGGAGCCGCACTTGGCCGCCTTGCAGTTCCACCGGCACGCCAGCGTCCCGTCGTGATGCGCCTGGATGTAGTGGATCGCGTCGAGGACGACCATGCCCTCCATCGGCGGCACGGCGTACTCTTTGAGGTCGCCGCCCTTCGCGTCGCCCCGGAACACGTGGAAGCTCTGATCGGCCATCTCGCCCCCGCTCCTACTGCCGGCCGACCCGCGGCCGGCCACCATGTAATTAACGCACCGTTTTGACGACCGTCTGACCCTGGACGAGCCGCGCCAGTTCCGGCGGCATCTGCGGCACCGGCCGCGTGCGCACGGCCATGCGGCCGTCCTCTTTGACGGCGATCATGTTCTTGCGGCCCCACTCCGCGTTCTGGTCGGGAAAATCGAGCCGCCAGTGCGAGCCGCGGCTTTCTTCACGGTCGATCGCGCAGCGGAAGATCGCCTCCGCCAGCGTCAGCATGAACCGCACGTCACGGCATTCGTGCCACCCGGGATTGAACAGCATCGACCCGCCGGTGCTCAGCCGCTCGGCCCGTCCCTGCAGGGCGAGCACCTTCTCCAGACCCTGCCGCAGACCGTCGCCGGTCCGCGCGATGCCGGCGTGTTCCGCCATCACCGCCTGAAGGTCTTCGTGGATCGTGTACGGATTCTCGCCGTTCGCGGTCTCGAACGGCCGCTGCAAGAGGCGCCGCTCTTCATCCGCCTGGCCGTCGTCGACGCGCGGCATCCCCGCCATACCCTTGACGTACTGCGCCGCATGGTCGCCGGCGCGTTTGCCGAAGACGATGAGATCGCTCAGCGAGTTGCCGCCGAGGCGGTTCGAGCCGTGGAGTCCGGCCGCCACCTCGCCGGCCGCGAAGAGCCCCGGCACGGTCGTCACGCCGGTTCCGGCCTCGACCCGGACGCCGCCCATCACGTAGTGGATTGTGGGGGCGACCTCCATGGGCGTCTTGGTGATGTCGATATCGGCCAGCTTGTGGAACTGATCGTACATGCTCGGGAGCTTCTTCTTGATGTTCTCGGCGCCGAGGTGCGTGATATCGAGCCACGCGCCGCCGTGCGGCGTGCCGCGGCCCGCCTGCACTTCCTTGTAGATCGAGCGGGCGACGACGTCGCGGCTGCTGAGGTCCTTCTTCACGGGATCGTAGCGCTCCATGAAGCGCTCGCCCTCCGAGTTGCGGAGGATGCCGCCCTCGCCGCGCACGGCCTCCGTGACCAGAATGCCGCGCACGCCCGGCGGCCAGACCATCCCGGTCGGATGGAACTGCACCATCTCCATGTCCATGAGCTCCGCGCCGGCCTCGTAGGCCATGGCGCAGCCGTCGCCGGTGCATTCCCAGGAGTTGCTGGTGACTTTGTAGAGCTTGCCCCAGCCGCCCGTCGCGAGCACCACGGCCTTGGCGCGGAACACGACGAACCGGCCCGTCTCGCGCACGTAGCCGAAGGCCCCGGCGATCCGGTCCCCGTCTTTGAGCAGGCGGGTGAGCGTCACTTCCATGTGCACGTCGATGCCGCAGTGGATCGCCTTCTCCTGAAGCGTCCGGATCAGCTCGAGGCCGGTGCGATCGCCGACGTGGCACAGCCGGCGATAGGTGTGCGCCCCGAACGGCCGCTGCAGAATGCGTCCGTCCGGCGTTCGGTCGAACAAACCGCCCCAGTGCTCCAGCTCGTAGACGCGGTCGGGCGCCTCCCGCGCGAAGATCTCCACCATGCGATAGTCGTTGATCAGTTGCCCGCCGCGCATGGTGTCGCCGAAGTGCACTTCCCAGTTGTCCGCGGAATCGACGTTGCCGAGGGCCGCGGCGATACCGCCCTCGGCCATGACGGTGTGCGCTTTGCCGAGCAGCGACTTGCAGATGAGCCCGACGGACGCCCCGCCCTCGGCCGCGGCGATCGCGGCGCGCAGCCCGGCGCCGCCAGCGCCGATGATCACGACGTCGTATTGGTGCGAGTCGTACCACTCAGCCACGAGACCGTCTCCCCCTCGCCGTGCCCGGCCGTTCGCCGATCAAAAGAGCCGCGGGTCGGTGATCAGCCCGGCGCCCAGCAGTCTGATGAACACGTCGGCGAGGCCGACCGAGAACAGGCTCATCCACGCCCACGCCGCGTGATAGACCGTCAGCCGGCTCACGCCGGACCGCAGGCGCGCGCGCAGCAGTCCGCCCCGCGCGCACGAGAAGCAGTCGAGGTTGCCGCCCACGAGATGGCGGAACGCGTGGCAGCCGAAGGTATAGCCGGAGAGCAGGATCACGTTTGCGAGAAACAGCAGCGAGCCGAAATGGACCGCGAAGCCGCCGTTCGGGAAGAACGTGTCGATCGCGTCCTTCCACAGGAAGATCAGCACGATGATCGCCACGTACAGGAAGTAGCGGTGGAAGTTGCTGAGGATGAACGGAAGCCGCGTCTCGCCGGTGTAGCCGCCGCGCCGCTCCGGGACCATGCACGACACAGGATCGAGGAAGTACGAGCGGTAGTACGCCTTGCGGTAGTAGTAGCACGTGGCGCGAAAGCCGAGCGGCGCCCACAGCACCCAGAACGCCGGCGAGATCGGGATGCCGCTGAGCTTGACCGGCGGAGAATAGAACGGCGACAGGTAGGGCGCGACGTAGCCGTGGCCCTGCAGCGCGACCCAGATCGAGTAGATGCCGAACGCCGTCAGCACCGTGACCGTGGCCGCGGGCTGCAGCCACCACGGGATCACAGGAGCAGACGAACCGTGCACAGCCTGATCGCTCATGGGAACCTTCCGGGTTGGGCGACTGGGCGATCCAAATACGGTGTGTTCGGATTTCGGGTCATACGAAGGGGTTTCCTTCCCCGCGGCATAGTATACGCGCGGGCGCTGCTCCGGCGCGCGCGACGTCCCCGCGGAGGCCGACGTTGAACTTCAGCGACATCCTCTGGATCTTCTTTATCATCTCGTTCATCCAACCGATCCTGCAGCGCCAGTGGCAGCAGATGGCGCGCCTCCGCGCGCTGCAGGGGCTCGAGCGCGCGCGCGGCACCCGCGCCATCGCGCTGATCCACCGCCAGGAGACGATCAGCCTGCTCGGCATCCCGCTCGCGCGCTACATCGACATCCAGGACTCCGAGGACCTGCTGCGCGCGATCCGCCTCACGCCGCCCGATCTGCCGATCGACGTGATCCTCCACACGCCGGGCGGCCTCGTGCTCGCGGCCGAGCAGATCGCGCGGGCGCTGAAGAGCCACGGCGGCCGCGTCACCGTCTTCGTACCGCACTACGCGATGTCCGGCGGCACCTTGATCGCGCTCGCGGCCGACGAGATCGTCATGGACGCGCACGCGGTGCTGGGCCCCGTCGATCCGCAGCTGGGCCAGTACCCCGCGGCCTCCATCGTCGACGTCGTGGCGCGCAAGCCGATCGAGCGGGTGGACGACGACACGCTGATTCTCGCGGACGTCGCGAAGAAGGCGCTGCGGCAGGTCCACGCGGCGGTCGTCGAGCTCGCGGGCCGCCGCCTGCCGGCCGAGCAGGCCAACGCGCTGGCGGACCAGCTCGCCACCGGGCGGTGGACACACGACTACCCGATCACCGTCGACGAAGCGCGGACCCTCGGCTTCACCGTTTCCACCGAGATGCCTCGCGCCGTCTATGAGTTGATGGAACTGTATCCACAGGCCGGGAACCGGCGGCCGTCTGTGCAGTACGTGCCGCTGCCGTACCGCGGGCCGGCCGCACCGCCCGCGCCGCTGCCGCGCGGCGGCGAGCGGAGGTAGGCGGCGCCCGACGCACGGCGGCCGGCCGAAAGGAGCCCGCATGGCGAAGATCAAGGTGAAGCGTCCCATCGTCGAGATGGACGGCGACGAGATGACGCGGATCATCTGGCACTGGATCCGCGAGCGGCTGATCCTGCCGTACCTCGACGTCGACCTCAAGTATTACGACCTCTCGATCCAGCGGCGCGACGAGACCGACGACCGGATCACCGTCGAGGCCGCGCACGCCGTCCGCGGGCACGGCGTCGGCGTCAAGTGCGCCACGATCACGCCCGACGAGGCGCGCGTCAAGGAGTTCTCGCTCAAGCAGATGTGGCGCAGCCCGAACGGCACGATCCGCAACATTCTCGACGGCACGATCTTCCGCGAGCCGATCATCTGCCGCAACGTGCCGCGCATCGTCCCGCATTGGGACAAGCCGGTCGTGGTCGCCCGCCACGGGTTCGGCGACCAGTACCGGGCGCAGGACTTCCGGTTTCCGGGCCCCGGCACGCTCACCGTGAGCTACGCGCCGTCGGACGGCGGGACGCCAATCTCGCGGGAGATCATCAAGGCCGACGGGCCGGGCATCGTGCTCGGCATGTTCAACCTCGACAGCTCGATCCGCGGCTTCGCGCGGGCGTGCTTCAACTACGGCCTCGGCCGAAAATACCCCGTCTACCTCTCCACCAAGAACACGATCCTCAAGGCATACGACGGACGCTTCAAGGACCTCTTCCAGGAGATCTACGACGCCGGGTTCCGCGCCAAGTTCGAGGCCGCGGGATTGACGTACGAGCACCGGCTGATCGACGACATGGTCGCGGCGAGCCTCAAGTGGACCGGCGGGTATCTCTGGGCGTGCAAGAACTACGACGGGGACGTGCAGTCCGACACCGTTGCGCAGGGCTACGGGTCGCTCGGCCTCATGACGTCGGTGCTGACCTCGCCGGACGGCAAGGCCGTCGAGTCGGAGGCGGCGCACGGCACCGTCACGCGGCACTACCGCCTGCACCAGCAGGGCAAGCCGACGTCGACGAATCCGATCGCGTCGATCTACGCGTGGACCCGCGGGCTGCAGTACCGCGGCAAGATGGACGAGACGCCGGCCGTGGTGGATTTCGCGCTCGCCCTCGAGCGCGTCTGCGTGGAGACGGTCGAGAGCGGCAAGATGACGAAGGACCTCGCCGTCCTTATCGGACCGCAGGAGCCGTTCCTCACGACCGAAGCCTTTATGGACGAGGTAGACCGGGCGCTCAAGCGCCGCGTCGCCTGACCCGCGCCGCGCCGAACCTCAGCGCGTCTGATGCCACTCCACGTCCGGGTGTCCGGCGGCGTGGTTCGCCGCCCGGGCCAGGACAAACAGCAGATCCGACAGCCGGTTGATGAACTTGAGGAGCTCGGGGTTCACCGGCTCGTGCGCGGCAAGCGTCACGATGTCGCGCTCGGCGCGGCGGGCGACGGTGCGGGCGAGGTGCAGCGCCGCCGCGGCGGGGGTGCCGCCCGGAAGAATGAACGCGCGCAGGGGCGGCAGTCCGTCTTCGAAGCGGTCGATGTCGCGCTCCAGCGCTTCGACCCAGGCGGCGGTCACGTGGCTGGCGTGGGCGCTCGCCGCGGTCGCGGCCCCGGGAGGCGTCGCCAGCTCCGAGCCGAGGTCAAAGAGATAATGCTGGAGTTGTTCTATGACCGGCGCGATGGAATCGGGCGGCCCGGCCGCCCGCGCGACGCCGAGCACGGCGTTCAGCTCGTCCACCGACCCGTAGGCGTTGACCCGCGGGTCGTTCTTCGGGACGCGCCGGCCTCCGAACAGGGCGGTATCGCCCGCGTCTCCCGTTTTCGTGTAGATGCGCGTCACGTGTCGGCGGGAACGCCCGCGTGCCGTGCGCCGGCCGGGAGCGCCGGCGTCTCCCCGGCGGTCGGCGCGAGGTACCGCCGGAACCACGCCGTGATGTGGCGGAGCCGTTCGAGGCGGTGGCGCGGCTGGCCGCTGCGCGACAGGTCGTGGCTCTCGTTCGGGAACCGCACGAAGAGCGTCGGGACGCCCTGCTTCTTGAGGGCGACAAACAGCTGCTCGCCCTGCTCGATTGGACACCGGTGGTCCTGCTCGCTGTGGAGGATCAAGAGCGGCGTCCGCATCTGGCGCACGTACGTGAGCGGCGACCGCTCGAGGTAGAACTGCGGCGCCTCCCACGGATCCCCCGGATACTCCCACATCCCCTTCATGTACGCGAGATCGGACGTGCCCCACTGGCTGTAGGCGTTGCTGATGCTGCGCATGGTCACGCCTGCCCGGAACCGCCGGGTGTGGCCGACGATCCAGTTGGTCATGAAGCCGCCGTAGCTGCCGCCGGCCACGCCGAGCCGGTCGCGGTCGATCCACGGGTGGGCGGCCAGCGCGTGGTCGAGCCCGCGCATCAGATCCTCGTAGTCCTTGCCCCCCCAATCGTGCCGCGTCGCCGCGGTGAAGCGCTGCCCGTACCCCTGGCTGCCGCGGGGGTTGAGGTAGACGACGCCGTACCCCTCGGCGGCGAGCACCTGGAACTCGTGAAAGAAGGCGTTGCCGTAGGCGGCGTGCGGCCCCCCGTGGATCTCCAGCACCGCCGGCGCCTTCGGGCCGTGGCCGGGATTGGTGGGTCGCATCACCCACCCTTCCACCGTCCAACCGTCCACGCTCTCGAATTGGAACCGCTCCGGCCGCGCCAGCGCGATCGACCGCAAGACCGGTCCGGTGAGGTCGGTCACGCGGCGCATCTCGCCGCCGAGATCGAAGACCGCGACTTCGCCCGGCGTCGCCGGATCGCTCTCGACGCAGACAACCCGGCGTGCGGCGCGATCGAGCGAGCAGCCGATCAGTTCGTGGTCCCCGCGCGTCTCGAGGCGGATCGCGCGCTCGACCGCCGCGCCGGCCGGCGCGGCGCCGATCGACGCGATCTGGGTGTTGCCGGCGTCGGCGACCATGAACACCAGCCGTCCGCCGTCGGCGCTCCACGTCAGCCCGCCGGACGCCGGGTGGACGCGCGAATCGGTCGCGATGTGATGGCCCACGCTGCGGTCCTCGTGCGCCGTCAGGCAGACCGGCTCGCCGCCGGCCGCGGGCACCGTCCACACGCCCCAGTTCGTCGCGGCCCAGCACGCGTCGTCGTGACCGACGTAGGCGACGGTGCGGCCGTCCGGGGACCAGGCCGGGACCGACGCGGGGCCGGCGCTCTTCGTGAGCCGGCGCGGCGACCCGCCGTCGAGGGGAACAACCCAGATGTCGCTCGTGTTGCTGAGGTCGGCGTCGGGCGACGCGTTGCCGGCGTAGGCGAGCAGCGTGCCGTCGGGCGACCACGCCGGGGTGAGATGATCGTACTCTCCCGCGGTGATCTGCCGCGCGGGCCCGCCGCCGGCGGAGACGACGAAGATCTGCTTCCAGCGGCCGTCCCAGTAGCCGTCGCCGTCCTGTTTGTAGCGAAGCCGTGAGATGACCTTCACGTCGGAATCGCCGGACTCCGATGCGCCGCCTCGCGGGCGGGCCGGCTCCGGCTTTCCGGCGAAGGCGATCCACCGTCCGTCGGGCGACCAGACCGGGTCGGCCGGCGACAGCTTGCCGGTGGTGAGGGCGCGCGCCTCGCCGCCGCCGATCGGAATGACCCACACCTGCTTGTCGCCGCCGCGGTCGGACAGGAACAAGAGGCGCGTCCCGTCGGGCGACCACCGCGGCGCGGTATCCTTGGCCGCCGCCGTGGTCAGCTGGTGGGGCTCGCCACCCGCGGCCGGGACGACCCACACGTTGATCCGGTAGGTCTTCGCGTCGCGGTCCGCGCGCATCACCGTGAACGCCACCTGCGCGCCGTCCGGCGACAACCGCGGATCGTCGAGCACCGGAAGCGCCGTCAGGTCGTCGATCGTTATGCGCCGTGCGGGCTGGCTCACGCGTGTCCCTCCGTCGCGGGTCCGCTCCCGGTTTGCGCTTCGGCGGTACGGAAACCGCTCCCTCCGCGGGCCGGTCTCAGGAAAACCTGGTCGTGAGTTCCTGATATCGGTCGGGCGCGTACCGCGCGGCCAGCAGCCCGGTGGCTTCCTCCACGTCGATCCTGCCCGTACGGCAAATGCGCCCGGCACCGGCCGGAGGGGTCGATGAGACTGGTCGCCGACTCTTGGAAGCGCATCGCGTAGTTGACGCTGGCGAAGTACACGGCGTTCTCGATGCTGCGCATCATCATGGCCTTCTCGTAGTACGGCGCCTCGGCCGCGCCCCACCGCGTCAGACGCACACCCTGCCGGTCGCTCCCGGTCTGGTGGGGATGAAAGACGATTTTGGCGCCCCGCACCGCCGCCCACCGCACCGTCTCCGGATAGCGCCAGCCTTCATGGCAAATCGCCACGCCAAACTTCACCCCGTTGATCTCGAAGAGCTGCCTGGTATGTCCGGGCACGTAGAACCGGTCTTCGCTCGAATCGAGTTGGTTCTTGGTTTGGCCGCCTTGGACCTGGCCCCCGGCGCCGATGACGACCGCGGCAATCTGCCGGCCCGCCTCCGTCAGCCTCTCCATTCCTAGGATGGTCGCCACCGCGTACGTTCGCGCGTACTGCGCCACGGTTCGGAGGACCCGCTGCTCTTGTGTCCGATCGAAGGGCACGACCTCAAAGTCTTGGTCCCGCAAACCCGGGAGATAGGCTTCCGGGAAGCACACGATCTCGGCGCCCTGCGCGGACGCTTCCGACAGCAGCCGCTTGATCTTGTCCAACCCATCGTCAAGGGTTCGGGCGACACCCGGCGACGCCAACGCAATGATCATGACCGGCCTCCTCCCTCTACGTACCCGCGGCGAGACGGCGCGACAGCAGCGGCGGCAGTCCGCGCGCGGCCATCTTCGCCTGGGTCGCGGCGATCGGATAGGCGACGCGGTGCAGCGTGACGCTTGGCGCCTCGTCGTCGAAGATAAGGTAGGCCGCGCGGGGGTCGCCGTCGCGCGGCTGCCCGACGCTCCCGCCGTTGACAATGTAGCGGGAGCCGCCGGACAGGCGCACCACGGCGTCCGGCCGGAGATCCTGCGCCTTGATGTGGCCGTCTTTGCCGCGCACGAACACGCCCGGCAGGTGCGTGTGCCCCACCAGGCACACGCGGAAATCCGTCTCGGCGAACACGGCGAGCGCGGTCGGCAGGTCGAGAATGTATTCTTCCACGGGCTCGCGGGGGCTGCCGTGCACCGCGACAAACGCCGGCGACTCGAACCGGTCGGGCAGTCCTGCGAGGAACGCGCGGTTCTCCTCGGTCAGCTCGCCCGCGGTCCACTCGATCACCGCGCGCGCGAGCGGCGAAAACGCGGCGTGGTCGAGACGGCCGACCGCGCCGCGGTCGTGGTTGCCGGCGATGGCCGCCGCGCCGAGGCGGCGCACCCGATCGACGCACGCGTTGGGGTCGGGACCGTAGCCGACCACGTCGCCGAGACAGAGATAGGCGTCCGGCGACCGGCGGCCCGCGTCCGCGAGCACCGCCTCCAGCGCCTCGATGTTGGCATGGACATCGGAAAAGACCGCGTAGCGCACCCGCGCTCCGTTCCTCAGCGCCTCCGCCGGGCCAGTTCCGCGAAGACTTCCGATGGACTGATGCCCTGGTACACGAGCAGGGCGAGCGAGTGGAACCAGAGATCGGCGGTTTCTTCCACGAGCCGGGCCGGGGTCTCCTTGCGGGCGGCCCGCGTCACCTCGGCGGCCTCTTCCATGACTTTCTCATTCAGGCGCGCCAGGCCTTGCGCGAAGAGTCCCGCCGTGTAGGATCCGGCCGCCGGCGCCCGGCGCCGCTCGGCGAGAACCGCCGCGAGCTCCGTCAGGATTTCCGGGCCGGCCGGCCCGGGCGCGGCCGGGGTCTCCGCGCCGCCTGGGTTCACGAGGCGCCCGTCGGGCGCCACGCTTCTATAGAAGCAGGACCGGTGGCCGGTGTGGCAGGCCGCTCCGGTTTGCTCAACCTTCAATAGAATAGCGTCCCCGTCGCAGTCTCCTCGCACCTCCACGACCCGCTGTGTGTGGCCCGAGGTCTCGCCCTTCCGCCACAGCTGCCGGCGGCTGCGGCTCCAATACCATCCCTGGCCGGTGGCGAGCGTGCGCTCGAGGGCCTCGCGCGTCATGTGCGCCACCATCAGCACCTCGCCGGTGCCGGCGTCCTGCGCTACCACCGTCACGAGCCCGGAGGCATCGTACGTGACCTTGTCGGCGTCGCTCATCCGCTGGACTCCCCGCTGCCGGCCGGCCGGACGGGAATGCCCGCGGCCGCCATGGCGGCCTTCACCGCCGCGATGCTGTAAGTGCGATAGTGAAACACCGACGCGGCCAGAACCGCGTCCGCGTCGGCGGCCGTGACGGCCTCGACGAAATGACGGGGCACGCCGGCGCCGCCGGAGGCGATCACCGGAACCCGCACGGCGCGGGTCACGGCGCGGACCAGGTCCAGATCGAAGCCGTCCTCGCGGCCGTCCTGGTCCATGCTCGTCAACAGAATCTCGCCGGCGCCGAGCCGGGCGACGCGCTCCGCCCACTCCATCGCCTCCAGCCCCGCGGGCCGGCGGCCGCCGTGCGTGAAGACCTCCCACCGGACGGCGCCCGTCCGACCCGCCTCGGCGCGCTTCGCGTCGATCGCGACGACGATGCACTGGCTGCCGAACTGCTCCGCGCCCTCGCGGATCAGATCGGGGCGCTGCACCGCGGCGGTGTTCACCCCGACCTTGTCCGCGCCGGCGCGCAGCATGCGGCGGAGGTCGTCCGCGGTCGAGAGCCCGCCGCCGACGGTGAACGGAATGGTCAGCGCCTCCGCGGTCCGCCGGACCACGTCTTCCATGATCCCGCGGCCCTCGTGGCTCGCGGTGATGTCGAGAAAGACGACCTCGTCGGCGCCTTCACGGTCGTAGACCGTGGCCAGCTCGACGGGATCGCCGGCGTCGCGCAGGTTGACGAAGCGCGTGCCCTTCACGACGCGGCCGTCCTTCACGTCCAGACAGGCGACGACGCGCCGGGCCAGCATCAGGCGGTGTCGCCGGCGGCCGCCGCGAGCAGGTCTTCCAGCCGCACGCTGCCTTCGTAGAGGGCCCGGCCGACGATCGCGCCCTCGAGGCCCGACGGCTCGAGTTGCCGCAGCCGCCGCACGTCGCCGGCCGACGACACTCCGCCGGCCACGATCACGGGGACGCCCGCCGCGGCGAGCAGACCCCCGAGCGGCGCGAGATCCGGACCGCCGAGCATGCCGTCGCGGCGGGTGTCGGTGTAGACGATGCGGCGCACGCCGGCGTCCACCACGCGGGCGGCCGCCTCGACGGCGGTCAGCGCGGTCTCCGCCGTCCATCCGTCCGTGACCACCCGGCCGTCTCGGGCGTCCACCGCCGCGGCGATGCGCTCCCCGAACCGCGCGCACGCCGCCCCCAGCAGATCCGGCGCGTTCACCGCGGCGGTCCCGAGGATCACGCGGGCCGCGCCCGCGTCGAGCAGCCGCTCGATCGTCTCGAGGTCGCGTACGCCCCCGCCGACCTGCACCGGCACGCCCGCGGCCGCGAGAATCCGGCCGACCGCGTCGGGGTTGCCGGGCCGGCCGCCGAAGGCGCCGTCGAGATCCACGACGTGCAGCCACGTCGCGCCCGCCGCCGTCCAGCGCCGCGCCGCGGCCACGGGATCGTCGTCGTACACGCGCTCGCGGTGCCGCTCGCCTTGGATCAGCCGCACGGCGCGCCCGCCGCGGATGTCAACCGCCGGCAGCACCAACACCGACGGCCCACCGCGCGAAGTTGTTGAGGATCCGCTCGCCGACCACCCCGGACTTCTCGGGGTGAAACTGCGTGGCCCAGACGTTGCCGCGGCCCGCCACGGCCGCGATATCGGCGCCGTAGGACGCCGTCGCCGCGACGAGCGCGGGATCCGACGGCGCGCAGTAGTAGGAGTGCACGAAGTACACGTAGGCGCCGGACGGCACGCCCTCGAGCAGCGGCGACGCCTGCTCGACCCGCAGCTGGTTCCAGCCCATGTGAGGAATCTTCACGGTCTCCGGCAGGCGCACGACCCGGCCCGGCAGCACGCCGAGGCCGCGGTGCGACCCGCCCTCGACGCTTTCGTCGAACAGCAGCTGCATCCCGAGGCACACGCCGAGAAACGGCCGGCCGGACCGCACGTACGCGGCGATCCGCTCGGCGAACCCCGACTCCCTGAGGCGCGCCATCGCCGGCCCGAACGCGCCGTCGCCGGGGACGACGAGGGCCCCGGCCTCATCCAGCACGCGCGGGTCGTCGGTCACCCGCACCTCGAGCCCCTGCCGGCGCAGGCCCATGCCGATGCTGTGCAGATTGCCGGCGCCGTAGTCCGCGACCGCGATCACTCGAGGGTACCCTTCGTCGACGGCACGCCGGCCACGCGCGGATCGCGCTGCGTCGCGCGGTCGAGCGCGAGCGCCAGCGCCTTGAAGGCCACCTCGATAATGTGATGGCCGTTCCGGCCGTGCAGCAGTATCACGTGCAGCGTGATCCCGGCGTTCACGGCGAACGCGCGGAAGAACTCCTCGGTAAGGTCCGTGTCGTAGGCGCCGAGGCGCTGGCGGGTCACGGGCACCGCGTAGTGCAGATACGGCCGGCCGCTCACGTCGACCACGGCGAGGACGAGCGCCTCGTCGAGCGGCGCGTGCGCGGAGGCGTACCGGAAGATCCCGGCGCCGGCGCCGACCGCGTCCTTGAACGCCCGGCCGAGCGCGATCCCGACGTCCTCGACGGTGTGATGCGCGTCGATCTCGAGGTCGCCCGACGCCGCGACCGACAGGTCAAACCGGCCGTGCCGCGCGATCTGCTCGAGCATGTGGTCGAGGAACGGCACACCGGTCGCGATGTCCCCGCCGCCGGTCCCGTCGAGGTCCAGGCGGACCTCGACTTTCGTCTCCCCCGTCGCGCGCGACGCGCGGCCCACGCGGGTCATGCGTCCACCCCCCGGGCGGTGACGGCAAGGACGTGCGCGGGGAAATCCTCGTACCGGCCGAGGCGCTCGACGACCGGCCGCACCGCGGCCAGCCCGCGCTCGTCGAGCGCGGCCACGGACGTCGCCTTGAGGTAGCTCATTACGGTCACGCCCGAGGCGACGCGGGCGAACCCCGACGTCGGCAGCGCGGCCGGCACGCCGATCGCGTAGTTGGCGGCCGAGAACGGCGTGTCCTGGCCGAGCAGCACCTCGCCCGCATGCCGGACTCCGCCGAGCGTTCCGAGCGGATCGCGCGTCGCGATCTGCAGGTGTTCGGGCGCGTAGAGGTTGACGAACGCGAGCGCCTCCTCCATCGACCGGGCGAGGATCGCGCCGCCGTAGTCGCGCATCGCCGCTTCCGCGAACGCGCGGCGCCGCTCCGGCAGCTGCGCGAGGTACCGGGGCAGCCGCTCCTGGACGTCGTCGATCACCGATTCCGACGGGGTGACGAGCAGCGCCGCGGAGTCCGTCCCGTGCTCCGCCTCATTGAGCAGATCGAGCGCCAGGCGGCCGGTGTCCGCGCTCTCGTCGGCGAGGATCATCGACTCGGTCGGCCCGAGCACCGAGAGGAGACGCACGCCCCGGGCCTGAACGGCGATCTGCGCCGCGGTCACGTAGGGGTTGCCGGGCCCGCCGAGCAGACGCACGCGCGGCAGCGTCGCCGTGCCGAACGCGAGCCCCGCGATCCCGGCGACGCCGTTGCACCGAAAGACCCGCGGCACCCCCAGCAGGTCCGCGGCAACGAGGATCGCCGGGTCGACGGTTCCGTCCGGCCGCGGCGGGACGACGACGGCGACCTCCTCGACGCCGGCGACGACCGCCGGGGTCACGAGGGTCACGAGCGTCGACGGAAACGTCCCCTTCCCGCTCGGCACGTAGACGCCGGCCGCATCCACCGGCGACCACTTCACCCCGGTGGTGATGCCCGGCTCGAGCTCATCCAGCGTGAGGCCCGGCGGCCGCAGCCGCTCGTTGTAGCGCCGCGTGCGGTCGATCGCCGCGCCGAGCGCGCTGCGCAGGCCGTCGTCGATCGCCTCGTGCGCCCGGCGCACCTCGTCGCGGGCCACCGCCAGCCGCTCAGGCGCGAGCGTGACGCCGTCGTACTGCGCGGTGTAGTCGACGATCGCGGCGTCGCCGCGCCGCTCTACGTCGGCGATGATCGCCCCGACGTGCGCCACGCGCGCGGGATCGAAGATCTCCGCGCTCGAGCGGCGCAGGATCCGCTGCAGGCGCTCGGGCGGTGCCTCGGCCAGCCGGACGACGTCCACGATTCTCCCTCCGTTCAGGCGGCCGCGACCGCGGCGCGCACGCGATCGATCACCGCGGCGACCGCGTCGGCGCGGCTGCGCAGGCTGATCCGGTTCACAACGAGGCGCGCCGTCGACTGGAACAGCTCCGCGACCTCGACGAGCCCGTTCTCGCGCAGCGTGCGCCCGCTCATCACGAGATCCATGATCCCGTCGGCCAGCCCGACGAGCGGCGCCAGTTCGACGGTGCCGTTCATCGCGATGATCTCCACCGGCCGGCCCTGGCCCCAAAAGTACCGCTCCGTGACGTGCGGGTACTTGGTGGCGATGCGCAGCGGCGTGAGCCGCTCCCACGACTCGGCGAGCCGTCCCGGAAAGGCGAGCACGCCGCGGCACGTCCCGAAGCCGAGGTCGACCAGCTCGTAGACGTCGCGGCCCTGCTCGAGCAGCACGTCCTTCCCGGCGATGCCGAGATCGGCGGCGCCGTGTTCGACGTAGGTCAGCAGATCGACCGGCTTGGCGATGAGGCACCGCAGGCCGGGCTCGGCGCCCTGCACGATCAACCGCCGGCTCTCGCGCCACGCGTCGCCGTCGAGGTAGCCGGCCGCCTCCAAGATTCGCATCGCGCCGTCCAGCAGGCGGCCGGACGGCGCCGCAACCGTCACGAGCGCCGCGCTCTGCCGCGCTTCCGGCGTCACGACGCGCCGCCCCGCGCCGCGGCGCCGCGGCCGCCGGCCACGTCCGCGGCCGGCACGGTCCGCTCGGGCGCCCCGCCCTCCCGGACCCTGGCCGTTCCCCGCCCGACGAGAATCGCACGCGCGACGCCTCTCCGCGCGGCCTCGGCCGCCACCTGCTCCCACGGCCGGCCGAGCACTTCGAGGGCGACGGCGAACCCGCGCGCCCGCAGCGCCCGGGCGCACGCCGCGGCCTCGGCGCCGCAGCCGGCTTCCGCCGCCACCACCGCATCCGGCACCCACGCCTGCGCCGCGTCGTCCGGCGTGCCGGCGATCTCGGCGGCCAGCACGCGCTCGAGCCGGATCGCGAACCCCGTCGCCGGCAGCGGGACGCCGAAGCGATCGAGGAGCCGGTCGTACCGGCCGCCGCCCAGCAGCGGCGCGCCGAGCGCCGCGGTGTGCCCCTCGAAGACGATGCCGGTATAGTAGTCGAAATCGCGGATGATGCTGAGATCGATCGTCACCGCGTCGTCGACGCCGTGCGCCGCGAGCGCTTCGCCGAGGCGCTCGAGGTCGCGGACGACCCCCTGGCCCTCAGGCGTGTGCACGAGCCGCCGCGCCTCCTCGAGCGCGCCGGCGCCGCGGAGGGCCGGGAGGGCCATGAGCGCGTCGAGCCGGTCCGCCGGCGCCCGGTGACGCTCGAGCAGATCCCGCAGCCCGACGAAGTCCTTTTGGTAGAGCAGCGCGCGCACGCCCGCGGCGTCGTCCCCCGGGAGATCGAGGCCCGCGAGCACGCCCTGCAAGAACCCCACGTGCCCGAGGCTGACCGAGAAGCCCGACGCGCCCGCGGCGCGCAGCGCGCCGACGGCGAGCGCCACGATCTCCGCGTCGGCGTCGACGCTCTGCGGCCCGATCAGCTCGCACCCGGCCTGCGGAAACTCCCTGAGGCGCGCCGACGCGGCCTCGCGCCCGCGAAAGACCCAGCCGGCGTAGGCGACGCGCAGCGGCACCGGCTCGTCCCGCAGGCGGGTCGCGGCGAGCCGCGCCACCGGTGTCGTCATCTCCGGCCGCAGCGCGAGCAGCTCGCCGCCGCGGTCCACCAGCTTGAACAGCCGGTCCGCGGCGTCCGCGCCCTCGCCGCGCACCAGCACGTCGAGGTACTCGATCGTCGGCGTGACGACCTCGCGGTAGCCCCAGCGGGCGGCCTCGGCGAGCACGCCGGCGGTCGCCTCGCGGAGGCGGACCGCCTCCCGCGGCAGCCAGTCGCGGGTGCCGGACGGGATCAGCTGCCAGCGTTCGCGCGGGTCACGCGGCATCGTACTTCATCATGATAAAGCGCTAGAGTGGTGAAGCACCCGGCTATCCTAGCACGGAGCGGCGGGGCCGTCAACCGCCCGAAGTGCCTCAAAATTATTGTTACCGAACAGCGAAGTGTTGCCTCAAAATGCCGGTTACCGACGGCAAGGAGGCAACGTGGGCCCGCACAGTGTGCGCGAATATGCCGCATCCCTTCGTCCCCGCT
>Ga0207416_1000809_pt1 | contig 47709 bp, 47 predicted proteins | sample PaiPotPPM11metaG_FD_184107 | JGI IMG/M metagenome (GOLD analysis project Ga0207416, IMG submission 184107) | Iron sulfur acid spring bacterial and archeal communities from Banff, Canada, to study Microbial Dark Matter (Phase II) - Paint Pots PPM... ...
TTAGTCTTCCAAATTTCCAGATTGTGACAGGGGCAGCGGCCTTGAAGGAAGCTCCACGTAAAGCTCTTGTAAGTAAGGCTTTACATGAATCACGGATGGCCATGGTGGACACCAAACCGAGCCTCATGCCTGTATGTTTATGATTCTAAATGGATACGCGTAACAAGGCAGCGCTCTGACCAACTGAGCTACGTCCCCAGATTGTTTTTCAACAACTTGGATATATGTCACATAGAATCAAGCGGTTCGCAGCTTTCGCTATTTTCGCTCTTTTCTACCATTTCGCCGCTGTGGACTCAATTTTGGGTCTCGGTGGACACCACGTGGACACCAAGGTGGACACCAAAAACCATCACCGCAACGACAGGATCAAGTCTACCAGAAGAGGCCGTTTTGGTGTCCACGTTTCCCGGCGCCGAGGAAAAAGACTCGCTACCTCTTTGACCGCTGAGTACGACATGCCCAGAGAACGAGGTAACGCAAACCTACTCTGCTTTTGTCCCGTTCTTCTTCGCTACCACAGCTTGAGGCTGTTTCGAGAACGGCGGCCCAAGGAGACGTGATGCTTTTCTCGCATCGTCCTGAACGATTACCACTGCCCAACTATGGGCCCTCGTCAGAGCGTTATAAAGTCGGCGTCTCTGCGAGTCTAAATCTCCTCCTATTGCAAACGGCCACAGCACAATCACTCCCTCGAATTCCCGGTTCTTAGCCTGGCTGATCGTCATCGCCCGTATGATGCCACGATGTTCGGATGGAAGGAAGGCGCGCCTGGATTGAAGAATCCGGTCTGCCGCCGCCGAAATCTCCGCAGCGGAAAATCGCACCTGACCCTTCATCCGGTATTTTCTTTCCGCCCATTCGCGCAGATCGCCCAACGCTCCGGCGCCCCCGGCGGTCCGATCCTGAATCTCCTGTAGCGTTGTCCCTTCGGCCATGGTGGCAAGCGTGGCAACCTGCGCGTTCTTCGCGGCGTTATTGCCCCACAAGAAATCCTTGTGACCGAAAAAAATTACCTGCTCAGCAGCGATGATTCTCTGCCAGATCAACGGAACCTGGACCCCTTGGCAGATGGAATTGGTAGAGACGAAGGCAAAGCGTCCGCCGTGTCTAATGTAGTCTGAAGCCTTCCAGAACCACCCGGCGATATAATCGACTGCGCGAACGTCTTTTGCGGTTAGAGTTTTCAGGTCGTCCTTCTGATCCTTCGTCTGGTATTTGTCTCCAACATATGGCGGATTCCCGCAAATGTACGTCTCACCACCCTTGTTCGCAAAATCGATCTCCGCCTGATCTAACGGCGTGCTGAAAAGATCATCGGCTTGCAACTTCACGCCGATTCCGGTTGGTGGGCAAATGCTCAACCAGTCAAGCCGAAGTGCGTTGCCGCAGGTGATCCAGTTTTCCGAACGCAGCGGCAGGAATTCAGCAAGGGCAAGTTTCTGCCCCCGATACAGCACGTCGCATTGGTATTCGGCAATCACAAGCGCAAGCCGGGCGATTTCAGCCGGAAAGTCGCGCAGTTCAATGCCCCGGAAGTTGGTTAGCGGGATTTCGCTGCGGATGTCAGACTCGCCTCGCCGCCGATTGATCTGCGCTTCTATCTCCCGCATTTGCTTATACGCAATGACTAAGAAGTTCCCAGAGCCACAAGCAGGATCGAAAACCCTGATCTTCCCCATGCGCTTGCGCAAGTTGAGCAATGCTCGAGGATTCTCTCCTGTTTCTGCGAGCTGGGTATCCGCCCCAAAGGACGGACTAGCCACGAATGGCGGCGTCCGTGAAGGCTTCGGCGAAGCCTTGCAAGCTGAGGTTTCGGTCCCACTCAACGGAAAAGCGTTCATGCTGCCGGTGCAGGCTGGGAAGGGCTACATAGCGCCCCTGCGCGATGGCGCGGGAGAATTGCTCCACGCCGATGTAATCGTTGCGCCAGTAGTAGGGGTCAAGGCTCAACTGCGATAAAACGGGTTTCGATAACTCGAAGCACATCTCCGGGTCGCGCATCGCGTCACCGTTCTGGAGGCCGTAGTGCGCGATGGAGAGGCCGGGGAGTCCCAAGGGGCCGGGTTCCGGTGTGGCTTCGATCACGAGCGCCATGTAAGGCGGGTTTTCGATGTTGAGATAGAGGGTGGGCCGGTAGCCTCCGGCCCGCTCCAGGATGCGCAGGATGGTCTGCATTACGCCACCTTCGCCAGTTCTGCATCGGCTACCGTCTCGGTGCGAGACGGCTGCAGTGCGGCGAGAATGACGGCGGAGGTCTGCTGGATGACTTCCAAGCTCTCGGCCAGCAAGGAAGCATTGCCGTGGTACAGGTGGATGTAGTCGGCGGAGGCGCTGCCGACTTTGAGGCCAACGGCCTTGGCGACAACGAACGCGACTGCCTCGGCCTCCGTCTCCTTGACTACCTTGGTGGTGGTGGTGCGGCGTTCGGCTTTGTGCAACATCTCGTGCGCCAACTCGTGCACAAGGGTCGAAAACTCCTCGGCCTCGGACTGACCGGGGAGAATGGCAATCCTGCCGCCATAGCTCACCCCCAACGCGGGAGCTATGCTCTCCTTGAACTCAAGCTCGATTCCCTGCCCGATCACAAACTCGATCAGCCGTTCGCGGTTCTCACCCACGTCGCCCCCGACTTGGTGCATGGCCGGAAGCTCCGCGCCGTCGGTCTGGGTGACATCGAAGACATAGGCGTTGCGGAAGCCAACCAATGCGGGTTTGTTCTGGTGGGCGGGGTCTTTCGCGGCTTCCTCGTCCGTTTTGCGCTTGATTCCGATGATTGGTGCAAGGATGCGGATGCCCTTCTCGCCTTTCTTCACCTTGCGGCCTAGCTGATTCCATGCGTACAGGCCAGCCACGCGGGTTGCGTCCGGCCTCTGCCGTGCAATTTCGAGGACGTTGCCAAAGCTGTAATTGTGAAAGCGGCTCATGGCGTCGAGGTAGGCCGTCAGGGCGTCGCTGCGCCCTGCCTCCAACTGCGCGATCAGTTCCTTGACATTGGCGGCGATGATCTCCTTCGCCGTCTGCCGTTGCTGCGGTTTTTGAGGGTTTGGGGTGGACGAGTTGACGACGGCGGTGGTGGCGATGGCGTTCATGGGGTGTTTCCTCCTTGGCATTGGCCGTTGCTTTTCATGCCATGCGTGGCATGTACCTACATGCCGAACGCCTCCTGGCGAAGGCGGGGCGGCAAGGCGCAAGGGAGGGGTATCGCCCACCCCGAAGGGGCGAGCGGACGCGAGTGATTTTTCCGCAGGAAAAATTATGGGGAGACCCTTGCGCCGCGCCAGGGCAGAGCCCTCAGCGAGGTTTGGTTGCCATGCGGGGCGCGGAGCGCAGGAGTTGATTTTCAGGGAGGGGGTTGCGGGAAGGAACGGCCCGCATGGATGGGAAGCGGAAGACGCCGGCAAATCGGCGTTGCAGCGGGGGAAGGGCGGAGCAATCCTTCCCGCGAAAGGTACTTTGCATCGAATCATCAGGGGTAGGCCAGATGCAGGAGGCACATTTTATGTGCTGGCTTTCGCGACCGGAGGAATTGGACGAAAGGGTCTTACCTAAACCACACCGATTGCCTGGAGGGGCGCTGATGTTAGATCGCCAGCAAGATCAGGCCCATTTGGGCCAAGAGACGATTCGGGGAGTACCAAAGCTGGAACCAAGCCGCGGCCCGGTTGGAGGGCATAGCGCGGAACCACCAGCGCCAATACATTCGGTTCCCTTCCGATTGACCGCCGATTTCGTGGTTGCAATCGACTCTGCGGTGGAATATCTGCAACGGCCGGATGTGACGTCGGAAGGGCGGCGATTGTTGTTGACGGTCCTGACAACTCCAGAGGCCTTGAACCGGATGTGCCGGCTTGCCATCGTGAGCGACCTCGAAACGGAGCCGGGTCTGTTTGAAGAGCAATTCTTCGGGCCGCAGAGCCAAGACATCCTTGCGGCAGTAATGCCCTATCTTTCCGCCGAGGATCAGGGCTTTTGGGCCCGGCTAGAGCGCGAGTTCCCGGAGAATCTGGGCAATTACCTGTTACCCATGTTCTGTGAATTCAAAAGCAAGCTGCAACAGGTCGTCGTCGAGGATGCGACCACGTGCCAAGCGATTCCGAACCAGGTTTGCCGCGACCCGAGCTTGTGACCGATCCTCACGGTAAGCTGTTATAAGCTATGTCCGACGATCTGCAACTGCCGCTCCTGCCAGATTACGAGCAACTGCTGGGCAGCCTCAAGACCCGTATCCGCGCGGCCCAGGTGCGGGCGGTGCTGGCCGTCAACAGCGAATTAGTGACGCTGTACTGGTCGATCGGCCAGGAGATATCGTCGCGCTTCCGAGTCGAAAAATGGGGCGGCAAGATCATCGACCGGCTGGCCCACGATCTGCAAACCGAGTTTCCGGCAGTGGAGGGATTCAGTCCCCGCAACCTCCGCTATATGAGGAAGTTTGGCGAGGCGTGGCCGGACTCGCAGATTTTGCAACAGCTTGTTGCAAAATTGCCCTGGGGCCACCATACGGTCTTACTGGACAGGCTCAAAGACCCTGCCGTCCGGGAATGGTATCTCCGGGCGACGGTGGAATACGGCTGGAGCCGCGCGGTGCTGACGCACCAGATTGAGAGCGACCTCTTCCGCCGTCAGGGACAGGCCCTCACCAACTTCCAGCAGACGCTTCCCGCCGTGCAATCGGATCTGGCACAGAAGATTACGAAAGACCCATACATCTTCGATTTTCTGACCCTGCGCGCGGCGGCCCACGAGCGCGAACTGGAACAGGGATTGCTGAACCACCTCCGCGACCTCTTGCTGGAGTTGGGCAAGGGATTCGCCTTTGTCGGCAGCCAGTACCACCTTGAAGTCGGTGGCCAGGACTTCTACCTCGATCTGCTCTTCTATCACGTTCACCTGCGAAGCTGGGTCGTGATTGATTTGAAGATGGAGGACTTCCAACCCGAGTTCGCCGGAAAGATGAACTTCTATCTGTCTGCGGCCGATGACCTTCTTCGTCATCCGAACGACGCTCCGAGTATCGGGCTGATTCTCTGCCAAGGCAAGAACCAGACGGTAGTGGAGTATGCGCTCCGCGATACAGCCAAGCCCATCGGAGTTTCGGAGTACCGTATTACCCGACAGTTGCCGGAAACCATCAAGGAAAACGTTCCTTCGATCGAAGATTTGGAAGAAGTCGTTGCCAAGCTCCGCAGCGAGGTGGAGACGACGTCCACGGATGAAGCAAAGGATTCTGGAAGAGCGGAAACGTGAAAAGCGCAAGCCATGCGAGTTGGCTATCTTGCGCCGCGAGGGTGACAGATTCAGCCTTGGTTGCGTCGTCCTGCAGGACGTCCCATTGCTCCTTGAGGACACCGTCTTCAAACCGGACAACGTCGGCGGCAATCCACAGTTTTATAGCGGCACTTCAGAATCTCTAATCAGGCGATTGTCCCTCTGAAGTCGGCATGGCGACTGGAATCGCGACCGAGCCGCCTGTTGAAATGCCGGACTAATCGGCGTTTATCGGTATTTTGCGAACCAGATCAGTCGCAAGCATCACCATCAACCTGCGTTGCGCAGCGTGGCAGATTGGCCGGATGACCATTGGAGGCCGCGACGTCCGCCCGAAATAGTCCGTAGTTGGGAGGAATGCAGACGACATTACAGGTGCGCCTGAGCTACACTCCTATCCCTGATCCACTTCAGAACATTTGAAGGCTCCAAAGCTGAGAGCGAATGCCTGCCCTGTCAGAAGCGATCAAGTCAACCCGGTCAAAGCATTCGGCCCCAGGACAATATCTTGGGTATGCCATTCAACCAGTTCGTTTGTGCTTTCACTTGCTAACTTGCCCACCCGAGGCCAACGTATCACTTGAATACCTGGACGACGTGGCTGTCCATTATGCCGATGGTTCGGTCCTCCTAGAGCAAACAAAGAGCGCGCTCTCTCAAAATCCTCTCGCAGATTGGGCTAACGACTTCTGGAAGTGCATCGCCAATTGGCTATCGAGTGTTTCAGCAGGAACTGTCTCCGCGGATCTCGCTAGCTTTCGCCTCTATGTTACCCCGATCAAATCCGGACCACGATCTGCCGCTCTGAGCCAAGCCACCACTCAAGCGGAGGTGGAAAGCGTGCTCTCGGCCGTGCAAAAGAGCTTGAAGAAGATGAAGAAAATGCCTTCATGCCTTTCTCACATCGAAAACGTCCTGAACGCCACGCCGGAAACTCGGTTCAAAGTCATTCCCCACTTTCAGGTGACTAGCACTGATTCAGATCCGGTTGATCCTACCCACTCAGGTCCTTCGTTTGCTGCGCCGCAGTCAGAAAGGGAAGCCCCGCAGCCGCTACCAGAACGGCCGACGTCTTCTCCAAAAACGATCGCCGGCTGACACCGTCGTTGCATGTGTTGTGCTCGTGCTCTGTCATACCGCTTCCTCCGTTGCCAAGTTTTTAAGGCTCTCGTTCTCGGAACATCCACTCCTTGATATAAGGCGAAGCGTGCAGCACTGCGAAGCCGCGCGCCACGCAAGCGTTGAGAAATCGAACAGCTTCGAGATCCACGAGATGTACTTCTTCCAAATCCAAAGCTACTCGTGGTCCAGCACGCTCGATCTCAACCTTCAACTGATCGAGTTGCTCAGAGCGGAGCTCACCGCTCAACCAGATTTGCGTTCTGCGTTTAGTAGAAATCCGTTCAATTCTCAGCATCATGGATCTCTGTAACCTAAGCCCACACTAGCTAATGCAACCAATGGGCCAGTCACGATTCGCTGAAAGGATGTGACTTCGGGCTGCCGCTGGTCCTGAATTGTGAGGAATTTCCGTCTGTTGAGGAAAAATGCAGGTGGATTGACAGGGCCGCGGCTGAATCAGTCTGCGTGGGGGACTTTGAACCGAAATTTATTGATTCCCAAGCGCTTGATTTTTGCGTCAAGCGTCTGTGCCGGGAGAGCTAGTTTGGCCGCCGCACCCGCTGGTCCGGAGATGCGGCCGCGGCTTTCTGCGAGCGCGGCTTCAATCATTTCCGTTTCCTGGTTAAGCAGGGCGTCCCCCAGTGCGACTGCGGGACCAGCAACGCGGCTCGTGGGCTCGCGCTTGAACCAGGTCTCATCCACAGAAAAAGTATCACCTTCGCTCAGGATAATGGCTCGCTCAATTACATTTTGCAGCTCCCGAACGTTGCCCGGCCAGCCGTAGGCTTGAAGCAATGCAAGAGTTTGTTTATCGATTGTTCTGAACTTCTTTCCAAGTTTTTTCCCAAAGCGATCAATGAAGTACTCGACAAGCAAGGGAATGTCAGCCACACGTTCGCGCAACGAAGGCATCTCAATAGGCACGACATTCAGCCTGTACAGAAGATCTTGCCGAAACTTGCCTTCGGCCACGAGCGCGTCTAAATCGCGGTGGGTGGCGCTCAGCACTCTCACGTCAACCGGAATTGGCTTGTTGCTGCCGACGCGTTCGATTTCACGTTCTTGGAGCACCCGTAACAGTGCGACTTGGACTTCTTGTGGTAGGTCGCCGACTTCATCCAGGAAAATCGTCCCACCGTTCGCCGCCTCAAAACGCCCCAGGCGCCCTTGTGTCGCACCTGTGAAGGCGCCCTTCTCGAAACCGAAGAGCTCTGAAGCAACCAAAGATGGTGGAATTGCAGCGCAATTCACGCCAATAAATGCCCGTTCCGCCCGCTTGGATCGCTTGTGGATAGCACGCGCAATCAACTCCTTTCCCGTGCCGGTTTCGCCTAAAATTAGAACCGTGGAATCGAAAGCTGCCAGCTTGGCCACTTGGCCGAGCACCTTACCCAGGGCTTCAGACGAACCGACGATGTCCTCAAACATCGAGTCGCGATCGATCTGCTCTCGTAACGCCAGGTTTTCGTTACGTATCCGCTCCTCGGCTTTTTTGCGATCATCAATATCGGTTCCCACGGAATACCACCGTGTGATACGCCCTTGTTCATCCCGCATGGGATTGATACGAAAATGAAACCAGCGATACTGTCCGTCCTTTCTTCTTAGTCGGACTTCGAGCTCGAACGGGGATCCGGCTAAGAATTTGTTTGGGACTTCGCTCAAAAAGCGTTCCGCGTGCTGTGGGTGAACCCGCATATTCTGCTCCGACGGGACCGACCACCACCGATGACTAGTACTCTTCCACTCCTCAAGGGTAATCCCGTGATATGCGAGCGCGGCCTGGTTGTTATAGACAGGAATTCCATCAGGCCCAATTTCGGAGAAGTGTATCGGAGCGAGGTCGAGAAGTTGTCGCGCTTCCCGTTCGCTTTGTCGGAGTTTCTCTTCCGCCTCCTTGTACTCGGTGATATCGACAGTAGTCCCGATAAACTCCACGAGGTCGCCCAGCTCGTTCAAGATGGGATGGCCTATAGCATGGAGATGCTTGATTGCTCCACCGGGAAGAACAATGCGGTAGTACGCCTCATAATCTCTTTTCTCGATTTCGCATCTTTCAAAGAGTTCTTGAATGCGTTTCTGGTCGTCGGGATGATTTCTGCTAAACCAAAAGTCAGGAGCCGACACGTCCTCATTCGGCTTCACACCGAATATTCGAAGCACTTCCGGCGATACTGTAACTGTCCCCGATTTAACGTGGTGTTTCCAACTACCTGTGTGGCTTATTCTCTGCGCCTCAAGCAGATCGTGTTCGCTCCGCCGCAGGGTTTCTTCTGCGCGTTTCCGGTCCTCGATGTCAGTGTTTATACCGAACCACTTGACGATGTTTCCGAATTCATCGCGTAACGGGTTAGTACGGAACAGAAACCATCGATATTCGCCGTCGAAGCGGCGCAGGCGCGCTTCGGCCTCGCCTTGCTTTCCAGAAGCGATAATGGATTGCCACGACCCGGCTAGGCTGCTAAGGTCGTCCGGATGAACCGCAATAGTCCAGCCCCAATCCCTCGCCTGTTCCGCGGGGAGGCCCACATAATGAAGGTAATGCTGGTTGAAGAATTCCGCCGAGCCGTCCAGGCGAGCGGACCAGGCTAGGGCTGGAATCGTATCGATTGCCATTTGAAGTCGATTTTCGCTGCTCTTGATTTCGACCAGCGCGCTTTGAACAGCATCGTGTGATCGTTGGGACTCGATAGCGATTCCGGCAATGCGGCTCGCGCAATCGATCAACTGGATTTCGCCATGCCCCGGATGTCGAACTTCGTCACAATGCATGTCAAATGTCCCAAGGATCTTGCCGTTGTGCGACATGATGGGGCTCGACCAGGCGGCACGCACTCCATTTGCTAGAGCAAGGTCCTTTAAGTTGGCCCACTTTGGGTCAGAAGCGATGTCAGAAACGAAGACCGTTTGTCGAAGGTAAGCGGCCGTGCCGCATGACGCGACAGTAGGACCGATGTCCAATCGATCGATCGCATTGCGGTATGCCTCGGGCAGGCTTGGGGCGGCGGCACATTTCAGGTGCACACCATCCTCCGAGAGAAGGAAAATCGAGCACAACATTCCGTTACTGTGTGCTTCGATCAGGCGGATGACACTCGACAGAACTTCGTTCAGGGACGCATCGAGGAAGATCATCCTCAGGGCATCGAGCACCGCCTCACTAGACAGAGTTTCCGCGGGGGTGGGCGATTTGCCCGGCGCGTGGCCCGGTTGGGATGCCGAAGTTCGGGCGTCTGCCATAATCAAGCCGTCTAGCTGCGATCCCAAGAGTATCGCACAACACAAACCGTGACGTACCCCATTTAAGAAAATACTCCAACTACCCCATGTGATTTAGAGACAACGAACTTGCAGAGTTCGACGGCACCAGCGGGAGTCGATCTAACCCACCCCCGAAATTCGAACGTGACGCACTTGCAAGCCGCGTCTTCCAGTACCCGCCCAATCTCTATTGCTTACTGCGACCGCATTTATCGTGTTTCGCTGACCAAACAGGAATTCCCCAAAATTTAGGATTGGCGTCAAATCTAAGTCCAATCTCCTCATGGAATTAAGAATGGCCCAGGAACTGCATTAGTAGGAGGTGGTCCACGTAAACAGGGAGTACATGATGCCAAAGATCGAGCGAAAGGACGAAAGGACATGAACTTCAGTTCTTAGAGAAGCGTTCTCCGCGCCGCAAAGTGTTGCGAGATTCTGCTACTCGGGACGGGGCCGCGCCTTGAGCACAGGCTCCAAGTAGCGCCCCAGCATTTGATTCAGGGCGTCGATTGTTCGTGTCCGGTCATTTGTCTTGCGGCCTGCCAAGGCTGGCAGGAAACCTATCAAGGCGGTCAGGACAATTTTGGCGCTCCAGAGAGCGTCCGGCTTTTCAAGTTTGGGGTTTCTCGCACGCAGCACCTCGGAGAGGTGGTCGATGAAAGTTTGAGAGAGGAGGCGTTTTTGTTCGGCAGCGTCCTTCGAAAGGGGAGCCTCTGCGTGAAGAGTCGCAAATGCAGGATGCTTCCGATGAAACTCGATCACGACCCCGGTGACCTTCCGGATGGCCTCTTCCAAAGGCGCTGACGCAAGTTCCTGCACATCCGCAGCTCGCTCCTCTTTCGCCAGATCAGTCGCGTAATGGATCACGAGCGCGTCGGCGATGGCTTCCTTGTTTGGAAAGAACTGATACAGCGTTGCCGGGGAAACCTTCCCTTCAACAGCAATGGCGTTCGTGGTTGCCGCGTGGTAACCAAGTTCACCGAAGACGCGGCCCGCCGCATCGAGCAGACTTGCCACACGGCGTTCTCCCCGAACGTTTCGCTTCCGATTTGGGGCAAAAACTGACATGTCTTGATGTTCTCACAGTTTCCAAGTAAATACTTGCATCTTTTGTTCAATATAAGTATCTACTTGTATATCGCCAGGTTCGATGACTCCAGAGGAGGCAGGCAATGAGCAAGTTGAATGCAAGACAGCAAGGAACCGCGGTCGTTACAGGCATCTCGTCGGGAATTGCCTCCGATACGGCAAGTCGCCTGGTCGACTTTGGTTTCTTCGCACGTCGAACTCCGCCCAGGCATTCTCTGCTTGTCTGCATGTGCCTAGCGACTTTGGCAATCACTCTTGAGGGATGTAAGTCAGCAGCAGACAAGAAACCGTCTTCACCTGCAGCAGTAGAAGTTGCGGCGGTTGTGCCCAAGCCAATCCATCTGTCTGACGAATTCAACGGCCGGGTCGCATCCATCAATTCCGTAGATGTGCGGGCTAGGGTAACAGGCTATGTGGATAACGTTGCCTATCGAGAGGGAGACAGTGTAAAGCGCGGTGACCTGCTCTTCGTCATTGATCCGCGGCCTTACCGCGATGCTCTCGACAGTGCAAAGGCAAGCCTGGAACGAGAGAAGGCGGCGGCGGCATTCGCCAATATTCAGGCGAAAAGGGCGCAAACACTGAATGCTTCCGACGCGATTTCGCAGGAAGAATATCAGAATCGGGACTCTGATCTCTCCCAGAGCACTGCACGCGTGCATGAGGCAGAATCTGCCGTTGCAACGGCAGAACTCAATTTGTCCTTTACGGAAGTGCGATCCCCCATTGATGGGAGGACCAGCCGAGCACAGCTCACGCGCGGCAATCTTACGCAGGCCGATCAAACTGTACTGACGACCGTCGTATCGCAGAATCCTGTCTACGTGTACTTCGATTGCGATGAGCAGAGTTACTTGCGCTTTCAGGAGAGAGTACATCGCGGAACCGGAGTGAGTTCGGCGAACCCCGTCCGTGTCGCATTGGCGGATGAGACAGGCTTTCCTCATGTCGGCAGGATTGACTTTCTCGACAACGAGCTTAATGCATCAACCGGAACCATCCGCGCCCGGGTCGTAATTCCCAATCCTGACCATCTTTTTGCCCCGGGCCTCTATGCGCGTGTTCAGCTTGAAAGCTCCGGTACTGTGCGAGCGCTTGTGGTCGATGACAAGGCGATTCTCACCGATCAGGACCAGAAGTATGTATACGTCGTTGGCCCCGGTAACGTGGCACAACGCAAGAATGTCGTAACCGGCGGCATTGCAGATGGCCTGCGAGTGATTCAATCCGGTCTAGTCCCAGGAGACAAAGTGATCGTCAGCGGATTGCAACAGATCTACGTCACCGGTACGCCTGTCACTCCCACACCAGTGGCAATGGGATCTGTAACCGGCAGTAGTACCCCCACTCTCGCTCAGGAAGCGCAGAAGTAAAGAAGAGGAAGATCATGGATTTCTCAAAATTCTTTATTGACCGCCCGATCTTCGCAATCGTCCTATCGATCATTATTTTTTCTCTAGGAGCAATTGCGATTCCTATGCTTCCGTCCGGGGAATATCCCGATGTAGTCCCTCCGAGTGTCGTCGTGCATGCTACTTATCCCGGCGCCAACCCGAAGGAGATCGCCGAGTCGGTCGCGGAGCCGCTTGAAGAGGCGATCAACGGCGTCGAAGGCATTATGTACATGAAGTCTGTCGCCGGATCCGATGGCAGCCTTCAGGTCGTGGTCACCTTTCGGCCCGGGGTCGATCCCGATACTGCAGCCGTACGCGTGCAAAACAGGGTCAGCGAGGCATTGTCCCGTCTGCCGGATGAGGTGCGCCAGTTCGGCGTAACCACACAGAAACAATCCCCCACGCCGCTCATGTACGTGAGCCTGTATTCTCCCGACAATCGTTATGACTCACTGTACTTGCGCAACTACGCGGTCCTGCATATCAAGGACGAGTTGTCGCGCCTCCCCGGTATTGGTGATGTTCAATTAATAGGCTCCGGCGATTATGCAATGCGTCTCTGGCTCAACCCAAACCAACTTGCCTCGCGCGGTCTTACCGCCGCCGACGTCGTCAACGCTGTGCGCGAGCAAAACGTGCAAGTGTCAGCAGGCCAGCTCGGCGCGGAGCCTTCGCCCGAGACCACCGAGTTTTTGATCCCGATCAATGTGCGAGGACGCCTCCGCAGCGAAAAAGAGTTTGGCGACATCGTGCTCAAAGATGGCGCGGACGGGCAGATTGTGCATCTCTCCGATGTGGCGCGGGTGGAACTCGGTGCCAGCGACTACACGATGGATATGTACCACGACAACAAAAGAGGTGTGGCGATCGGGATATTCCTTACCCCCGGAGCCAATGCTTTAGGGGTTGCCGGTTCGGTGTATGCGCAGTTGCACAAGCTGTCTCTAGACTTCCCTGCCGGCATGGTCTATAAGCCAAACTGGGACCCAACCGTGTTCGTGCGCGAATCGATCCGCGCGGTTGAACATTCGTTGATCGAGGCCGTAGTGCTGGTGGTGCTGGTAGTAATTCTGTTCTTGCAGACCTGGCGCGCCTCCATCATTCCGCTCGTTGCGGTGCCAGTCTCGGTGGTGGGCACATTCGCGTTTCTGTCTCTGTTGGGTTATTCGATTAACACACTGACCTTGTTCGGTCTGGTACTCGCGATCGGCATCGTCGTCGACGACGCCATTGTGGTGGTCGAGAATGTCGAGCGCAACATCCAGGATGGCTTAAGTCCGCGTGACGCTGCCCACAGGGCGATGAGAGAAGTATCCGGTCCCATCATTGCGATCGCGCTGGTGCTCTGTGCGGTGTTCGTGCCCATGGCGTTTCTGTCCGGTGTCACCGGCCAGTTCTATAGACAGTTCGCGGTAACTATCGCGATCTCGACCGTGCTATCTGCGATCAACTCCCTGACTCTGTCACCAGCGCTCGCAGCAAAGTTACTCAAAGGGCACGATGCGCCCAAAGATCTGCTGGCGCGCGGCGTCGAACGCACGTTCGGCTGGCTGTTTCATCCGTTCAATCGCTTCTTTGAGCGCAGTTCGGAGAACTATCACGGTACGGTGGGGCGCACACTACGTCACCGGGGAGTTGTGTTTGCCGTCTATGCAGCCCTGCTGGCCACGACCGCACTATTGTTCAACAAAGTGCCGGGAGGATTCATTCCAACCCAGGACAAACTCTATCTTTTCGCCGGGGCCAAGCTGCCTGAAGGTGCTTCGCATGCCCGAACCGGCGCGGTATCACGCAGGCTGATCGACGTGGCGCACAGCGTGGATGGTGTCGATATGGTGGTCGACCTCTCAGGCTTTAACGGCTTGCAGCAAATCAATACACCGAATCTTACGGTTGCCTACGTTATCCTCAAGCCATTTGATGAACGCCGTCGCAGTGCGGCGGAGATCAACACAGAACTGAATGCCAAGTTTGCGAACATCAAGGATGGCTATTCCTACGCGTTGATGCCGCCACCCATTCAGGGTCTCGGCAACGGCTCGGGTTATTCGCTTTATTTGGAAGATCGAGCGGGGCTCGGGTATGGTGCCTTGCAAAATGCGTTGAGCGCCTTCCAGGGGGCCGTCGCACAAACACCGGGAATGACCTTTCCCGTCAGTTCCTACCAGGCCAACATCCCACAACTCGAAGTCAAGGTGGATCGGGTTAAGGCTAAGGCGCAGGGGATTGCATTATCCGATCTATTCGACACCCTGCAGACCTATCTTGGTTCGGTCTATGTCAACGACTTCAATGTATTCGGACGCGTCTACCGGGTCATGGCGCAGGCAGATAGCACCCATCGCCAGCGAGTGGAGGATATCGGCAATCTGCGCGTGCGCAATGCGCGCGGCGGGATGGTACCAATCGGTTCGATCGTGACGGTAGTTCCGACCTATGGCCCTGATCCGGTCATGCGTTATAACGGCTATCCGGCCGCCGACCTTATCGGCGATTCCGATCCCAAGATGCTCTCATCCGGACAGGTGCTTGACAAACTGTCGGAGATCGCCGACAAGGTACTGCCCCGCGGCATCGTGCTCGAGTGGACAGATTTGAGCTATCAGCAGGTGACGCAAAGCCACGCAGCCGCTGTGGTATTTCCACTTGCTGTGATGCTGGCTTTCCTCGTGCTCGCCGCTCTTTATGAGAGTTGGACACTCCCACTTGCCGTTATTTTGATTGTGCCTGTGTGCATGTGCGCGGCACTCCTTGGCGTGTGGCTTACAGGTGGCGACAACAATGTGTTTGTGCAGGTGGGTTTGGTGGTTTTGATGGGCCTGGCTTGCAAGAACGCGATCCTCATCGTCGAGTTCGCTCGAGAGTTGGAGCTTCAGGGCAAGAGCATCGTTGAAGCCGCGCTCGAAGCCTGTCGCATGCGCTTGCGTCCGATCGTGATGACCTCGGTCGCATTTATCGCCGGTTCGCTTCCACTGCTTCTGGGGCATGGCGCCGGCAGCGAAGTTCGCGCCGCGACTGGCATCACAGTCTTCTCTGGAATGCTCGGTGTGACGTTATTTGGTCTCTTCCTGACTCCGGTGTTCTATGTTGCCCTGCGTACGTGGACGAAGAAAGAGTTTCGCGAGGAATGGGAAGAGGCTGCCGAGGAATTGGAGCAGAGAAATGCTTAATCGCAAACTAGTTCTCGCGACGGTGCTCTCTCTTGGGCTTACCGCATGTTCCGTTGGTCCCCGTTACAAACAGCCAGCGCTCGCACTTCCGCAGCAGTTCACCGCACCTGATACGGCGGCCGTTAATGTCAGTCCCCATGCGGACGCCAGCGATCCGGAGTTCTGGCATAGTTTCAATGACCCAGAACTCAGCTCGCTTGTGCAGCGTGCCCTTGCCGCGAATAATGATCTGCGCACCGCGCTGGCCCATTACGACAGCGCCAATGCCTTATTGGGTGAAGCAAAATTCGACCGCTATCCCACGGTAACGATGAGCACGAGCGTCGGTAGGCAGAAATTCAGTGCAGACCAGGCATTTGGCTATCCGCGAAATAATCGCCTTTTCAACTCAGAGATCAATGCAAGCTGGGAACTCGATTTCTTTGGTCGCGTTCGTCACAACATAGAAGCGCAACGCCAGCTTGCTCTTGCTGATGCAAATAGCCTTGCTGCGATACAGATTACCGTAGTTGGAGAAGTCGCGAGCACCTATATAGATCTCTGTGGACGGCAGGAACTTCTTCGGATTGCGCGGGAGAATGTTAAGAACGAGCAGGAAACGGTACGGCTGGTTGATGCGGCTTACTCAGCCGGTAGAGGGACAGAGTTCGATACGGCGAGAGCACGCGCTCTTCTCGAGACAACGACCTCGCGTATTCCAGAGCTGCTCTCTACGATCGCGCTCGATGAACATCGCCTTGCTGTATTGTGCGGGCTTTCTCCAGATACTCTCGTCTCTCAGCTTGAAGTGGCAAGGCCACTACCCGACCTTCCTGATCGTATCGATCCCGGAATACCGGCCGATCTTATACGCCGTCGCCCCGACGTAAGCGCGTCGGAGGAACGCCTGCATGCCGCGACAGAACGAATAGGTATTGCCACTGCTGACCTTTTCCCGCGTCTCAACTTCGCGGGGCTTCTTGGATTCAACCAACTTCATGGGGATACACCGTTTGACGGAGTCAGCGCTGTGAACTTGGCCGGACTGAATATCGATTGGTCCTTTCTTGACCGAGGTAGAGTTCGCGCTCGAATCGCGGCGAGCCGAGCCGATGGCGATGCGCAGCTTGCCCAGTATCAGCAATCGGTTCTCCTGGCTCTCGAGGACGTTGAGAATGCTCTTGTGAGCTATGCGAGGTCGCAGGACCGTGACGTTCAACTCCAACTCGCCTCCAAGGATAGTGAACGTGCAGCCGATCTTGCCAGTGTTCGTTTCAAGAATGGTGCGACCGGCTTACTGGACCTGCTGGACGCGCAGAGAGTTGAACTGCAGGCCGAAGATGCTTATGCGGAAAGCCATTCCAACAGCGCCCTCTCTGCCGTTCTACTGTACAAATCGCTTGCTGGCGGATGGCCGCAAACTCTTCCTCCGGCTGCGAGAGGTGGGAGACCCTGAAACATACGTGCTCTTTGGTCAAGGGCGCCAGCCACTCGATCTACAAGTCGGGTCCCAAAGAAGTACAGCGCTTATCGAGGGAGCGGCACAGCACGCACAAGACCAGTAGGAGCGTCGGAACGCTCGGAACATATTGACATTCGTGCGCAATCAACACCGAAATGGAGACAAATGTTATGGACATTCTATATTCCACAAGAGTCACGGCAACCGGAGGCCGTCACGGATCCATCCACAGCGATGATGGGCTTCTTGATTTGAACCTTGCCTTGCCCAAGGTCCTCGGAGGAAAGGGCGGGGCCACGAATCCAGAGCAACTCTTCGCAGGGGGCTATGCTGCCTGCTTCGAGAACGCGCTGCTGCACGTCAGCCGGGAGGCTGGGCACAGGTTGGCCGATCTGGACATTCAGGTCATAGCTGAAATCGGTCTCAGCAAGAACCCGGCTGGAGCCTTCGTGCTATCTGCCGCGCTCTTCGTAACGATTGCCGGCGTGAACCAGGCGACCGCCGAAACTCTGGTCGAGGGCGCACACAACATCTGCCCATACTCGAACGCGATTAGAGGAAACGTTGCTGTGAAGACGACTGTTTCGGTTTCGTAGAGTCGGAGGCCAACAGCACCTCTGCGTACAACGCGAAGCAGGCACTGGCGTTTTATCGCAACCTGTGAAACAACCTCCCCCCTGGGGGCAAAAAGTCGAATAGTGCCCCTGCGACAAGTCGAACGATAACGTAATCATCGGAGAACTAAATGAAGAGCTGGCAGTTGAAGAAAAGCGGAAGCGAAAACCTTCACCTTATCGAGAGTCCGACGCCCCAGCCGGGGGCAGGCCAGATTCTCGTTCGCACCAAGGCGGTATCACTGAACTATCGCGATAAGCTCGTTATTGAAGACAAATATCCACTGCCCATCTCGTACCCTCTGGTGCCTGGATCGGACCTGGCGGGCGAAGTTGTCGCAGTCGGATCCGGGGTATCTCGCCTTAAAGCGGGTGACCAGGTGATTTCCCTCTTTAGGCCGAAGTGGCTCCATGGAGTGCCTTCGCCCGAGGCGATGAGCGAAAACCTTGGTGGCCCACTTCCGGGCGTGCTCGCAGAATATGTCTTGCTCTCGGAACAAGGCGCACTCGCCTATCCCGATTATCTGACGCCGGCAGAAGCATCAACGCTGCCGGTGGCTGCAATTACCGCATGGGTTGCGTTGTTCAAGGACGGCAATCTGAAGCCCGGAGATACGGTTCTGCTTCAGGGAAGCGGCGGTGTCTCGCTGTTCGCTCTGCAATTGGCGGTGGCACATGGCGCTCGCGTGTTCATAACTTCCAGAAGCTCAGGCAAGATTGCGCGCCTGAAACAATTGGGAGCGGCAGAGGTTATCGACACGAGTGCGAACGCAGCGTGGGATGAGGTCGTACTCGGCCTCACCCATGGACGCGGTGCCGACCACGTCCTTGATGTCATCGGAGGGGACGCTGTACCCATGTCCATTCAGGCAGCAGCGTGGGGAGGACATATTGCCTTGATCGGCATCATGGATCGTCCTACTACGACATTTTCGATTCTGGCCGCGATGGCCAAAACCGTACGACTTCAGGGCGTTAGCGTCGGCTCGCGAGACGACATGGAAAAGTTGCTGGCATTTGTCGAAAAACATCAACTTTCGCCGATCATCGATGCGAAATACAGTTTCAACGCGCTACCCGATGCCGTCGATCACCTCGATCGCGGTCCATTTGGCAAGCTCGTCGTAGAAATCAATTGAGCGAATCACCCGGCCATCCGCACCGCGAATGGCCGGGATCCACATCTTGTATGCAGAATTTGCTCGCCAACGAGAAGAACAGGCCTTCTAGCGATGTGACAGGTATGTGATGTGATTGGCGAACGCGTCGGAGAGATTCTCAAGGCCGCCTACAAGGTTTGCATGTGATCAGATCCGGTCGATGCGGAGGCCAAAGCGGCAAGCTTCTCATCCAGCTTTAGACAAGCGGCCGTCATAGCTTCATTCTGATACACCGACATCAAAGAGGATGGTAAATGGTAGCCGAATCGGACCGTCCCATCAAACGCTTCATAGATGTGAACGCGAACCGGCACATTGAGACCGGCAGCTACGTCATCGATCAGCATCGTTCTTGCGATCAGGGGATTACCCAGGGTGTATAGAACGGACTGCGCTGCGGAGCCTTCAAACTTCTTCATCCACACTCCATGATCCACCTTCAGAAACCTCATAAACCCACTAGTACCCTCGTGAGATTGAATAACTCGCTCGAAATCTTTGCGACTCTCCGCAGACCGGACGGCGTCTCGATAGCCGTCATGTTCAACCGATCCTGTTGCACTCTCGAAGGCGGATGCTACTTCCGCAAACGACCGGGTCGATACGAACTCAAGGTAGGTGGCTGTGAAATCCATTTTCATGTTGACTCCCTGTGCGACGTAGCAACACGTCTACTGGTTGATATTTCTTGTGACTGTGATCCAGCATCTCGGCCATTCGGTCGCTACGGTTCTGCCTCAAGCCCCGCGGGAAATCATCGAAGGACCTTGGGGTCGTTGACTTTCGCTAACACTTTCGCTAACTGCGAAGAACCTGAAGGAGTACCTTGCGTAATGTCTCGATAATTGTTGTGCGCGCACCGTTGTTGCGGGGATGAATGATCCAGAGATCCTGAGATGGTGCAAAGTCCTTCAGCCGGAGAACCGCCAAGCCTTTCCGATGAGAAGAGACCTGAAATACCTGCCTGGGGACAATTCCTAATCCAATGCCCTGAACTGCGAGCGATAGCTGTAGATCCTTGCCTTCCGCTTCTACGGCTACGGTGAATGGCAAGCGTTGCCGCGAGAGCGCTGATTCGGCCTGAGAACGGGCTCCGCAGCCTTCCGGGCTGACAATCCATCCATTCTCCGACAAGTCCTTAAGCTCTCTCGCTTTTGCGATCGGAGAACTCTTCGAGCTAACTACGACGAACGGCTGCTGCCGAAGGAATTCACACTCGATATCTTGCGGCGGAACAACTCCATGCGGCAGGAGTACGGCTGCAGCGTCAAGCGATCTGGCCTGCACCCGGTGGATCAAAACCTCTGTCCACTGCGCATAAGCTTGAACCTTCAACAGTGGGAATATCTGATGTAGTTCTGAGATGGGTGTCAGAAGGGCCCCTTCTCCGAGTCCGCGAGCAATGCCGAAGCTGAATTTTCCGGACGGCTCGCCGTTATGGAGTACAGCGGATCGAAGATCATCGACCGAAGACAAGACAGGCTTCGCGGACTCGTAGGTCGTTCTCCCCGCAGCGGTCAGTTGAATGGGGCGATTGTTCCGGTCGAAGAGTTCCACGCCAAGAACTTCTTCCAGATTCTGAATGCGACGCGTGATTGCTGATTGTGTCAGATGGAGCCTTGCAGCTGCGCTCACGATCGAACCGCTCTCGGCGACAGTAACAAACGATTCCAGATCAACAATATTCATGGAGACTCCATATCGAACAGGTGAAGTCACATCGGCTCCGTCCACCCTGGAGCTGTAGCAGCGAGACTGTTTTCCGCTTTGATGTTTCGAATTACGGTCAATCCATTTTTCCCGAGTAAATAGGTCGTTCCGTTGGCGGCATCGGTTTCTCTCTGAATAACGTTCCTGATCGTCATCAGAGGTTGCGAGCCGGTAGGCGTGAAAATCTCATAGTCTACTGGAGCCCGTGTCCAGTCCGGAGCGTTGTCGGCTGGTTTCGAAGGCACGATATAGCATTCTCCAATAGCGGAACCAACTACCCTGAGTCTCGGCTCTTTTGGTTTACTTAGATCAAGTATTGCGTCGCCGCGTCCATCGCGGTAGCGGATCAGTGCCAAAGAAGGCCCCGCCGCTTGAATGAAATCAAACGGCGCAGGAGCTGCCAGTTGAGCTACCTTCTTGAGCTTGATCTTATGCGGATCGGAAACATCGTAGATGGCTATCTGCCTTCCATCCTGCTCCTCCACGTACAAATAAAGGGTCTGCGGATCAACGTAGTGCAGATCCATCGCTACACCCGGCTGCCGACTCTCCTGGGGCAGCTTGTTTGACGGTACGACGATCAGCTCTCGGGCGATCGTTTCGGCATTGCAGGTATGAGACAGCGTCATCGCGCCTATCCCTATCAAAGCTGCAGCCGCGAAAGTCAGGAAGCAGTTTGGGGATTGCATTTTGATTCCTCCGTTCGAAATCGAAGTACCAGGTCAAATCGCCCTGGATCTCACGGACAGTTACCCGAAGGTTCTCCGACATCTACCTGCTTCAGATGGCTTACGGCGAAGTGACGGTGCTGAATACTTCGCATCAGGAGTATGCTAATTCGGAATATCACCGGAACCAGATGAGCCCCGCGAATGACGGTGGGTATTTCTCGTGTTAAGGACCATCTTCCCGGGGCTCGAAAACGCCCGCTCGGGTGAACAGGGCGGTCCTCTACAAGTTGCTGATGCATGAGCGGCTTGGTCATAGTGCCGCGATGTTCCTTGGGAATCTTACAAGTGAAGACGCCCTCGACTGGCGTTTGCCATTAGACTTGAGTCATCCCGCCGTCAACGAAGAGTTCTATTCCAGTGATGTAGCTGCTCTCATCGGAAGCAAGAAACGTCACGGCCTTGGCGATCTCTTCCGGTCGCCCGAGGCGGCCAAGGGGAATTGTGCTCGATAGCATTTTGACTCGGTGTTGACCAACTTCCGAGGAATTCACGAGCTCATTAAAACCGGGAGTATCCGTTGGACCTGGACTAACCGCGTTCACGCGGATCTGGCGTGCCTTGAGATCGGTACTCATGGTTCGAGCGAACGAACGGACCGCAGCCTTACTCGCGCTATATATGGCGTTAGCGGGTAAACCCTTGCTGGCAACAATCGATGCATTCAGAATGATCGACGCTCCGTCCGTCAGCAGGGGAAGCGCCTTCTGCACGGTAAAGAGAACGCCTTTTACATTGATTTCAAAAATGGAATCGTAGAGTTCTTCGGTAATTTCCCCTAATTGGCCGTATCTGGCGACTCCGGCGTTGGCGAAGACGATGTCGAGGTGACCCTTTTCCTTTTTGATCTGACTGAACAGTCGATCAAGGTCGGCTGGTTCTGAGACGTCTCCCTGGATGCTTGTGATGTTCTCGCCTATCTCCTGAACTGCTCTGGCGAGAGCACTTTCGCGTCGGCCACTGATAAAGACATACGCACCTTCGACGGCGAACTGTTTTGCTGTCGCAAGACCGATGCCGCTGTTGCCGCCCGTTACGAGCGCGACCTTTCCATTTAGTTTTCCCATATGCTTATTTCTCCTTGTTCTGGTCCGGCGTAAGGTCGTCCCATCCACTAATATGCGACCTACCACTTGGTCGCATTTACGAGGTTAGATTTGAAAGAAACCAATCGGTCGCAAAAACATTTCTGCTGTAGGTATCGATTGCAGACGAGACCGCACAGTCGCATAATGGGCATGGTAGGGCGACTGGACTGAACGATGACAAAGGGCGAAGAGACTCGGCAAACAATTGTCGAGAAAGCCGCCGCGCTTCTAAATCGGCGCGGATTCTCGGGTTTTTCTATGGCCGCGATGATGGAAGCAACGGGCCTGGAAAAAGGCGGGATCTATCGACACTTCGACAGCAAAGAACAGCTGGCCTCCGAGGCATTCGAATACGCGTGGAAAGCCGCGCTCGGCACTCGAATGCGCGATTTAGATTCCATTTCGAACAGTGTCGAATGGCTGAGGCAGTTTATTAGGAACTTTGTCCACCGCCGGTCTCCCATACCCGGGGGATGCCCATTGTTCAATACCGCAGTCGATGCGGACGACGGCAATCCTGTGTTGCGCCAACTTGCTTTGAGGGCTCTCCGCGGCTGGCGAGATGATCTCATTCAGGCGGTCAAGCGTGGGATCGAACGCAGAGAGATCAAACAAGAGATCAATCCGAAGGAATTGGCAGACATCATTATCTCTTCCCTCGAAGGGGCTTTAATGATGAGCCGCCTGGAAGGAGATAAAGAAGCTCTGCTAGCTGCACAATCATTTCTCGACTCGTATCTTGATACTCAGATTCGGCTCCGGAGGTAGGGCGCCGTCATGAGTGAGCCTTTCATTGTTCACTTGGAGAGAGCCGGCTGTAGTTCGCGAGCGTCTGCATGCACGAGCCTTGGATCGAGCGAGCTTCCCACCATTACTCACGGTTGAAGTTCTCGTGCGGATTCACACAGAGGTTGGTATACCACTCTTTTCGACCCACTTTGCTTTGAGGCCCTTTTGAACAGAGTCGCGAAGACACTGGACGGCGGGAGCGAGGCGGCCAACATGTTTCGTATGCAGAAACCACACGTTCTGTACCAGAGAAAAATCCTTCACTCTAACGAGCTTCATGTGTTTGCGTAATGCAGAGGAATAAAAAAGTTGTGGCCTCGCGATGCCGAGACCCACGCCTTCCGAAATCAGAGAGAATTGCAACTCGTATCCTTCTGCCACCACTGTCGAGACAAATGGAAGACTACGCAGACGAAATGCTGTTTCGAGCAGCTGACGACTGCTGCATCCGTGAGGGTTCAACACCCATGAGTACGAAGAGAGTTCTTCCAAAGTCGCAGGCTGCGACAAACGTGCTGCTTTTGCCGCGACAATGGCGATTGGCTCCGATCCAACACACTCAGAAACAAAGGAAGCTGGCGGAGAACTTCCCTCGGGTAAAAGGATAAATGCAGCATCCAAAGTACGATTTGTGAGGCGTTCCATAAGCACCTCAGACCATTGCATGAAGGCCTGGATTTGCAACTTCGGGAATTTGGCCCTGAGATCTCTGATCGGCAAGCCTAAGGCAAGATCGCCAAGTCCCCGCGGCATGCCAAATCGAAAATCGCCCGACAGCACGCCCCCATCCATTATTCCTGCCTTCAGGTCGTTCACTGAACTCAGCACAGGCTTTGCAAACTCGTAGGTTTCCTGGCCCGCGCGAGTAGGCTGCACGGGCCGGGTCCGTCGATCAAGCAACGGTGTGCCGAGCGCATCTTCCAGATTCTGAATTCTGCGCGTCACCGCAGACTGTGTGAGATGGAGTCTCGCCGCCGCCGCAACGGTCGAGCCGTGGTCAACCACGGAAACGAAAGCTTCAAGATCAATCAGATTCATGCGGTTGCACCTTTGGTCCCGCTTTTTTGATGCCTGCCCCTTACGACACGATTCCCATAAACACTATCGCCGTTCAGGAGAATGCGCAACTCGCATAATGACTATCGATACATTTCATGATTCTTTCTATGCGCAGCTCGAATCCACTCTTCATAACCGCACCCTGCTTCACAGGGAGTTGCGGAGAACGGTTAGCACAAGAGTGCCCAAAGGAGAAGCGAAGCGGATGCCGATTAATGGCGCCCACTGAGCGAAATCAAGGCTATGTGGATTGTCAGACTCGCTCTCAACCGACCTTATACATTCATCGTCCTTGCGCTGCTCATCCTTCTATTAAGCCCGGCTGTGATTCTCCGCACGCCCACGGACATCTTTCCCAATATCAATATCCCGGTAATCTCTGTCGCGTGGACTTACACAGGGCTCAATCCCGAAGATATTGAAACGCGTTTGACAACTCCCTACGAGAAGGTCCTGACGACGCTCGTCGACAACATCCAACACATTGAATCGACCAGCTACAACGGCGTTTCCGTGGTAAAGATTTATCTCCAACCTGGAACGAGCCTCGACACAGCGAACGCGCAAGTCGTGGCCGCGGGCGGGTTTGTACAGCGATTTCTTCCTCCGGCCATCCAGCCGCCGGAGATCATCAATTTCAGCGCGTCGAGCGTTCCCATTGTGCAACTTGGGCTCTCCGGAAAAGGAATGTCGGAGCAGGAACTCAACGACCAGGGATTCAACTTTCTTCGGCCTCAGCTGATTACCGTGCCGGGCGCGGTGATCCCATATCCCTACGGCGGCAAACAGCGGCAGGTGATGATCAATATGGATCAGAACCAGATGCAGGCGAAGGGAGTCTCTCCGAGCGATGTTCTGAACGCCGTGAACGCACAGAATCTGATTCTCCCCACAGGCACGGCGAAGGTTGCGGAAAGCGAACTGGACGTGCGCATGAATGTGGCCCCACGCACAATTGACGGGCTCAATAACATTCCAATCAAGCAAGTCGGCAACACCACGATCTATTTGCGAGAAGTGGCCAGGGTGAGTGACGGCTTTGCTGTGCAGTCTAACGTAGTACGCCAGGATGGACAGCGGGGTGTGCTGGTCACGATTCTCAAGGCTGGGACGGCATCGACTCTGGATGTCGTCTCGGGAGTCAAGCAGTTGCTTCCGCGAGCGGCATCGATTCTTCCTCCGGAGATGAAGATCACTCCCCTGGCCGATCAATCGGTCTTCGTGCGCAGTGCTATTAGCGGAGTGGTTCGTGAAGGCGTGATTGCCGGAGCCCTGACTGGATTGATGATTCTACTCTTTATAGGTAGTTGGCGAAGTACGATCATAATCGCTGTCTCGATCCCCCTGTCCATTCTCACCTCCGTCCTTATCCTGAGTTTCCTTCACGAAACGATCAACATCATGACGCTTGGCGGCCTCGCTCTCGCGGTCGGCATCCTCGTCGACGATGCCACGGTGGTGATCGAAAACATCAACCGCATCTTGGAGGAGGGCCATGAGACCGACATTAAGCAGGCGATCCTCGATGGTTCCCAGCAGGTTGCAGTTCCGGCATTGGTTTCGACGCTGTGCATCTGCATCGTCTTCATGCCACTGTTCCTGCTGAGCGGTGTGGCGCGATATCTCTTCGTTCCGCTGGCTGAGGCGGTGGTATTTGCCATGCTGGCGTCCTACTTCTTCTCTCGTACCCTTGTCCCGACGCTAGCGATGTACATGCTCAAGCTGAATGAAGGCCACGGCGAATCGCGCAATCCGCTCGTGTTGTTTCAGAGGAAATTCGAGCGTGGCTTCTCCAGAGTGCGGGAGGGTCACGAACGCCTGCTGTCTCGCCTGGTCGCGCGCCGCAAGGTTTTCATCCCGGCATTTCTCGCGGTCTGCCTCTGCGTCTTTCTGCTGGCGCCCTGGCTCGGACAGGATTTTTTCCCCGACACGGATAGCGGTCAGTTCAGCCTGCACATCCGCGCGAAGACCGGGACGCGCATCGAGGATTCTGCACAACTTGCGGATCAGGTAGAGGGCTCCATTCGAGAAGAGGTGCCGCCGGAGGAAATCGACAGCATACTAGACAACATCGGCCTGCCCTTCAGCCCCTACAACCTGATGCATTCGACATCGGGCGTGCTTGGCGCCAACGACGCCGATGTGCTGGTATCGCTACGCAAAAACCATCATCCCACAGCCGAATATGTTCGCGCCCTTCGGCAAAAGCTTCCCCGCGAGTTTCCCGGGACGACATTCTATTTTCTACCTGCGGATATCGTGACCCAGATCCTCAATTTCGGTCTGCCCGCACCGATTGACATACAGGTCGAGGGAAGCGACCTTCAGGCCAATCACGATATCGCCGAGAAGATCATGACCGAGTTGCATCAGGTCCCTGGGTTGGCCGACCTGCATATCCAACAGCCGCTCGATTATCCGACGCTCAATGTAGATGTTGACCGGACAAAGGCTTTGCAGGCCGGATACCAGGAGAAAGATGTTGCTTCGAGCGTGCTGAATTCGCTGAGCGGAAGCTTCCAGATCACGCCAATGTTCTTTGTCAACTGGAAGAACGGCGTGGACTACAACCTGGTTGCGCAGACCCCGCAATACCGGATTCAGTCGATCAAGGACATTCAGAATATACCCATAGCCGGCGGCTCCAAAGGCAGTCCGGAGATTCTCGCCGACGTTGCTTCCATGAATCGCGGAAGTGAGGTAGCCCTCATTAGTCACTACAACATACGCCGCGTGATCGATATCTACGGGTCGCCGCAGGGCCGCGATCTCGGGGCTGTGAGTGGCGATGTACAGCGAATCATTGACGCGCACCGCAAGTCATTGCCACGTGGAACGTTCATCACGGTACGAGGCCAGGTGGAGACCATGCATGAGTCGTATTCCGGCTTGATTGACGGGCTCGGATTCGCCATTGTGCTGGTGTACTTGCTGATCGTCGTGAACTTTCAGTCCTGGCTGGATCCTTTCATCATCATCACAGCTCTCCCGGCTGCTATGGCGGGAATTGTTCTCATGCTCTTCTCCACACACACGACACTCAGTGTTCCTGCGCTCATGGGGGCACTGATGTGCGTGGGAGTTGCTACGGCCAACAGTATTCTCGTCGTCTCCTTCGCCAAGGACAGGTTGCTGATCCACGGGGACGCAGTGAAGGCTGCTCTTGAGGCAGGCACTACGAGGTTCAGGCCGGTCATCATGACCGCTCTTGCCATGATTATCGGCATGGTGCCGATGGCGCTCGGCCTGGGCGATGGTGGTGAGCAGAACGCGCCTCTGGGGCGCGCGGTCATCGGCGGCCTGTTTTGCGCCACCGTCGCAACGCTGGTCTTCGTTCCGGCAGTGTTTGCCCTATTTCACAAGAACTCTTACGTTGCCTCTCTTGAGTCCCCAGAGGCGTCAAAGACCAATCCAGCGCTTATTACGGAGCCGAAGTCATGACAAGGAATGAACCGAATCCAGCACACACAGCAAGTTCGACGCCGGGTCCCGCGCGAGCGGATCTACGGCGGACCGCCATAGTCGGAGCAATCGTCGTCGTTTGCGCCGCTTACACAGTCTTTGAAGGTATTCATTCGCGTGTGGAGGCCAAGGCGGAATTGCATCAAGTGGCCCTGAACTCCGCCATACCTTCGGTCAATGTTGTCACTCCAAAAGGCGGTGCCGCTGCCGAAGAGATCGAGTTGCCAGGCAATACCCAGGCGTTCACCGACACGCCGATCTACGCAAGGACCACCGGATACGTACAACACTGGTATGTGGATATAGGTGCGCGTGTAAGGCAGGGCCAGCTTCTTGCTGTCATCGAGACGCCAGAGCTCGATCAGCAGTTGCAGCAGGCCAAGGCCGACCTGAAGAATGCTGAGGCGAACCTGCAGATCGCAGACATTACGGCGACGCGATGGCAAAACCTCCTCAAGACCGATTCCGTCTCGCACCAGGAAGCTGACCAGGCGGTGAGTGATCTTCACTCCAAGCAGGCGTTGGTAGACTCTAACCGGGCCAACGTCGATCGCCTGCAACAGCTACAGTCCTTTGAGCGTGTCATCGCGCCTGTTGATGGGGTCATCACTGCCCGCAACACAGATATTGGAGCGTTAATCCAGGCCGATACCACGGCCCCCAAGGAGATTTTTCATCTTTCTGCCGTCCAGAAGCTGCGCATATACATCCCGGTCCCGGAAGTCTATGCCCCATCCGTTAAGACGGGCGACAAGGTCGCAGTAACTGTGGATGCCTTCCCCGGGCAGACATTTACCGGAACGCTGGTGCGCAACGCAAACGCGATTGACTCGACCTCGCGCACACTAAACGTCGAGGTCGACGTTGACAACGCATCCGGGCGACTGATGCCGGGAGCCTATGCTTTCGTGCACTTCAAAGTTCCAGCCACGAATGGTGCCGTCACCATCCCGTCAAATGCTTTGCTGTTTCGCTCCGAGGGCTTGCGCGTTGGCGTTGTCCGCAGCTCTCATGTTGCGCTCCTGCCTATCACCATCGGCCAGGATTATGGCGACGCGGTAGAGGTTCTTTCAGGGCTCACAGCGCTGGATGCAGTGATCGTGAATCCTTCCGACTCCCTCGCGGATGGAGCACAGGTCGAGGTCGAAAACAAGACGGCCAACGGGGTGCAGCAATGAAGCGCTATTTAGTTATCGTTACAGGCTTGGCCATCCCACTGTTGTCGGGGTGTATGCTTGGCCCCAAATATGTGAAGCCGTCCGCACCGCTGGCTCCAAGCTTCAAAGAAACGACCGACTGGAAAGAGGGGGACGGCTGGAAGATCGCCGAACCCGAGGATGCCCTGCTGCGTGGAAAGTGGTGGGAGCTCTACGGAGATGCAAAGTTGAACGGATTGGAAGAACAGGTCGACCCTTCCAACCAGACCTTGAAGATCGCCGAGGCTAACTTCCGCCAGGCCCGCACGGCGATTCGGTTCAATCGTGCCGCCGAAGCGCCGACCATCGGAACTTCGCCCAGTATCTCTTCGATCCGGGGTTCAGCCAATCAACCTTATTTTCCGGCAAGCCTGGCCAACAATGGTTCAGGAGAGCTCACGCTCCCTTTCGATCTTTCCTATGAGATCGACTTATGGGGAAGGATCCGCCGCAGCGTGACGGCGGCTCGGGAAGAAGCGCAAGCAAGTGCCACGGACCTTGAAACTGCGCGCTTGAGTCTGCACGCGGAATTGGCGGTTGATTACTTTGAGGTGCGCAGTGCAGATGCGCAGGAGCAACTGCTTAATGACACCGTCGAGGCTTACAGCAAGGCGCTGGAGCTGACAGAGAATCGATTCGAGGGTGGGGCTGTTCCGAAGTCCGATGTCGCCCAGGCGAAGACTCAACTAGAGGCGGCACGTGTGCTGGCCACAGAGATCAAGGTGCAGCGCGCGCAGTATGAGCACGCGTTGGCCATCCTCATCGGGGAGCCCCCCGCGGCTTTCAGCCTACCCCCGATTCCTCTCAATGTTGAGCCTCCCGCATTGCCTTCCGTACCCGTTACTCTGCCGGCGAAGCTTTTGGAGCAACGCCCTGATATTGCAGCAGCGGAACGCCGCATGGCCGCGGCCAATGAGCAGATCGGAATCGCACAGGCAGCCTACTATCCAACACTCAATCTGGCAGCTGCGGCCGGCCTTGAAGGCTCATCCCTATTGAACTGGTTCAATTGGCCTAGCCGCTTCTGGGCGGTCGGACCAAGCATGTCTGAGACTCTGTTCGATGGCGGACGACGCCGGGCCACCACGGAGTCGGCAAAGGCAGGTTATGACGCGTCTATCGCCAACTACCGCCAAACAGTCCTGACCTCGTTTCAGCAGGTGGAAGATAACCTGGTTGTTCTGCGGGAGTTGAGCACCGAATCCAAACAGCAACATGAAGCGACAGCCTCAGCACAGGAGTCTCTCCGTCTCTTTCAGAACCGCTATGCGGGCGGTGTTGATACCTACCTGCAGGTCGTCACTTCACAAACAACCGCTCTGGCGAATGAGCGAAACGATATCGACTTGATGAGACGGAGACTCGAAGCAAACGTATTGCTGATCAAAGCAGTAGGCGGAGGATGGGATGTCTCGGCTCTTCCCAAGCTGTGAGCGGTCGATTCTGAGCGAACCTCAGCGCCTACACTCGCAGCGGTTGGGAGAAGCAGAGACGTCATGAAACGTATCGACGGCGCCTTCACTGTCTTCCCCAGCGAGAGGACTTCAGCTCGGTCCCGGCTCTGAAAGAAAGCGGCCTCTCGTAGTTGGACCAGGAGCTGTTTAGCTTTCGCGGAGTTTGAGACGCAGGGAGAATAACAATGGAAACCTCGAATGGTTTATCGAATGCGACTCCTGAACTAGAACGGGCTCAGAGCGCTTGGTGTTACTTTCTCATTGCACACTTCGACCACCTCGTGAATTTGGTGTGGTTTCTAGTTGCCGACTCAATCTTGGTAGAACACGTGATGATTCGCGCCCTGGTGCAGCTCGAAACCACATCTTTTGACGCGTCTGACGCCCTGCTGGCATTCGAGCAGGCGCGTCGAGCACTGATAGGCGAAGCAGTCAACGTGTTGAACGCGCAGAAAGAATCTGCTGGGGTGTTTGGGCCTGAGAGGGTGGACGATCCACCCGATTGTCGCCGGCTCGCGTTCGTTCTGACTCAGGTTTCACAATCACCCTCTCACTCATCGTTGCCAGAAACACAAGAGTTGATCTGCGCCAATGAGCCGAAGTGGCCATTCTGAGTTGAAATGTGCAGTAGAGCCGATTCGGCCATGGCCTATCTTCAATGCTTCCGACAAGCCTGTATGGCAAGTCATTCGATTTAAAGACCACGAAGGGCCATCATGAAGTTGTCGACTTTACGCGTAGAGGAGGTCTTTCCGGACTTCAGATTGCGCTCAATGCATAATCCTGAGAAGAAAGACAACACCATCTCCGCAATTGCGGAAGGAGCCATCGTGGGCTTTTCGGCTTCGATATTCGCGGCAAGAAGGTGCTGCAACAGTGCTCGATTCTCGGTGATGGCGCCATAGGCCTCATCCGGAAGGATGGCGAACTCCCGCATAGAGTTGATAGCAAAACATCCCTGCTGCTCCGCCTTGTTAAGGGGACCATTCTTGAGAAACGTTTCGACGTTCTTCCAGCCTAGAGGCTGCTTGGCGAGAAGTCCTCTCTTTCCCTGGCTCTGAAGGTAGTGGCGCAGGCACGCCACGAAAAGATCTTCCTTGTCTCGGAACTCGGTGTATAGCCCTGACTTGTTCACGCCTGTGGCTCGTTCCAGTTCCTGAAGGCTGGTATCCGCGAACCCGTGCTCCCAGAAGACAGGCATTGCCTTCTCCAGCACTTCCTCCCGGCTAAATCCTTTCGGGCGCCCCATGCATGTATTGTCCTATAAAAAACTAAATAGTTCAATATATCTGCATCCTCGCTTCGTCGCCATCATCGTATAGAACTGAGCGGTTCACAACCACCTCAAAGGCGCGAACCGAATCGGTTAGTTGAATCGCTGGAGCGGCGAATCGTTCACTGGAAAGCAAAGGAGATCTATGTCTAAGTTGGCCAATAAAGTGGCACTCGTTACTGGCGGTTCCCGGGGCATTGGCGCAGCAATTGCGAAGCGCCTGGCCGCCGATGGAGCAAGTGTAGCAATCACATATGCCAAGGATGCCGACGCAGCCGAGGCCGTAGTCAAAGCGATTGGATTCGCGGGAAGAAAAGCTATCGCGATTCAAGCAGATGCTGCCAACGTTGAAGCAGTTAAGAGTGCGGTAGAAAAGACCGTCGCGGCTTTCGGCCGACTTGATGTGCTTGTGAACAATGCCGGCACTGCCATTCCGAAAGCGTTCGAGGAGGCGACGCAGGAGGAGATGGATCGTGTGGTAGACATCAACGTCCGTGGCGTGTTCGCCACCACCCAAGCTGCGCTGAAGCACATGAAGGATGGTGGTCGCATCATCATGGTCGGCTCGGCCGTAGGCGAGCGTGCCGTAGCTCCCGGGCTTGTGCCCTACGCAGCCACGAAGGGAGCCGTCAAGATGTTCACTCAGGCGTTGGCAAGAGAGGTCGGGAACCGGGGTATTACGGTCAACAATATCCAGCCAGGTCCAATCGATACGGATTTGAATCCTGCCTCGGGCGATTGGGCGGTCCCGCAGAAAGCAGCCACAGCACTTAACCGGTATGGCCACGTTGAGGAGATCGCCGCAATGGTGGCGTTCGTCGCGGGTCCCGAATCCTCATACATCACAGGAGCGAATCTTACTGTGGATGGCGGAATGAATGCCTGAGCCGGTGCCACGCGTTTGATTCACGAGCCTGGCCATGGTCTAACCACCAAACAAGTCCTTAGAGGTAGCAAATGGGAAACCTCACAAACAAAATCGCGCTCGTCACTGGAGCATCGCGCGGCATTGGCAAAGCAACGGCCTTGGCGTTGGCCGCTGCAGGGGCGCATGTGCTCGTTCATTACGGAAAATCCCAGAAGGACGCGGACTCGCTGGTCGGCGCGATCAGACGCAGCGGCGGAAAAGCCGATTCCTTGGGTGCGGATCTCGCCGCACCTGGGGCGGCCGCCGAGCTCGTCGCTAAAGTGCGCTCTATCGTCGGCGACCGATTGGATGCGCTTGTCCTTAACGCCGGAATCAGCAAGGCAGCCAGCCTCGCGGAGTACACGATTGAGGATTTTGACAGCCTCTTTGCGACAAACGTGCGAGGCCCGTTCTTCCTGGTGCAACAGCTTCTGCCCGTTCTAGGTGATGGTTCAAGCATTATTGTTGTCACTTCTCTCGGGGCCCGCATGGTGGTGGGCAAGCCCGGTTTGGAGATGCCTTCGATTCTTGCCTACGCCTCAACCAAGGGTGCGCTTGAGACATTGGTCAAGAACTGGGCAGCCATTCTTGGGCCACGCGGTATACGCGTTAACGCTGTTGCGCCAGGCGTCATCGACACGGAGATGTCGAATTTCACGAAGACAGAAACGGGACGCGAGGCCGCTCTGGAAATGCAGGCATTGAAACGACTCGGCAAACCCGAAGATGTTGCCGACGTAGTCGCTTTTATGGTGTCTAATGCGGCGCGTTGGATCACGGGTGCCAGTATTCCCGTCGATGGTGGTTCGAAGCTTTAACTGAGAACGTGAGGAACGCAATGAATAGCACTGCGAGCAAAGGGAAAGAGATCAAGATTCCTGGCCCTGATCATCCCATCACGATTTCGCCGGCTGGGGGCAAGGTGCGCGTAACGGTCGCCGGGCGGATGGTTGCTGAATCGAGGCGAGCACTTCGGTTGGAGGAGAAGGGATATCCACCCGTCTTCTATTTGCCGCGCAGCGATGCAGACATGTCGTTGCTCGTTCGGACCACCCATTACACCTATTGTCCGTACAAGGGCGATTGCACGTACTACAGCATTCCCGCGGGTGAAGCGAAATCGGAGTATGCCGTTTGGACGTACGAAAAGCCGTATGAGGCAGTCACCGACATAAAGGAATACCTGGCGTTTTATCCCTCACGGGTCGATGCGATTGAAGTGACCTCGTGAACACGGTCACCCTATCTATGCAGGAGTTCATGTGACGTCAAATCAGCCGCTTCTTACGCCATATCGGATGGGAGACCTCGATCTTCCCAACCGTATCGTCATGGCGCCGCTCACCCGGATGCGTGCCCAATCGCATGATCATGTGCCCACGACCTTGCAGGCAGAGTATTACGCGCAGCGTGCTTCAGCCGGACTGATCATCGCCGAGGCCACTGCGATTAGTCCGGAAGGATTCGGCTGGGCCGATACGCCAGGACTGTGGACGGAGGAGCAGGTTTACGGATGGCGACGTGTCACGGATGCTGTCCATGCAGCCGGCGGTCGCATCATTGCACAGCTCTGGCACACCGGGGCAATCTCGCATCCAGAACTACTGGACGGAGCAGAGCCGGTCTCCGCGTCGGACGTCGATCCAGGCCAGATCTCGGTCACTCGGACTGGGCGGAAGCCGACGGTAACACCGCGGGCCCTGACGAAGCAGGAGATTCAAGGCACAGTTGCGGACTTCGCACGAGCTGCGCGAAATGCAATGGGAGCCGGCTTCGATGGTGTCCAGATCCTTGCCAATTATCTCTACCTTATCTCTCAGTTTCTGAACGCCACCACCAACCTGCGTAAGGACGAGTACGGCGGGAGCTTGGAAAACCGTTCGCGTTTTCTTTTCCAGGTAGTCGAGTCGGTTCTGGCTGAGGTCGATGCACAACAGGTTGGAGTCAAGATCAGCCCGATGCACGAAGGCAGTGCATTTCAAGCCAACGAGGAAACCCTGCCCGTCACCGAATATGCAATTCGGAAGCTAAGCACCTACAATCTTTCGCACTTGTTGCTCATGGGCAATACGACAGACTTTTCCGGTACTCCACTCGAGAAATTGGCCGATGATGGCATGTTCCAGCATTTCCGTCCTCTCTACAAAGGCACGCTCATCGCGAATGTGAAGATGGACCGTGATCGCGGCAATCGGCTTGTCGCGGAAGGCCTGGCAGATTTGGTGGCGTTCGGCCGTCCCTATATCGCAAACCCCGACCTGGTCCAGAGGTTCGCAGAAAATGCCCCTCTTGCCGAGGTTGATTGGGAGACGGTGTATGCCTCGGGGCCGCATGGCTATTCCGATTACCCGGCCTATCAATCTTCCGAAAACAACCACAGGAGCTGAATATGCCAATGACAACACCCGGTCAGAACAAAGCGGTCGTTCTAGAAGCCTTTGACACTCTCTTCAACAAACGCGACTACGCGGCAGCAGAACGCTTCTGGTCGCCGAAGTACATTCAGCACAGCGCGCACATTGCGCCAGGACGCGACGGACTGTTCGCTCTTGTCCGGTCGACGCCTGATACGTTGCGCTACGAAAACCAAGTCATTGTCGCAGAAGGTGATTACGTCATCGCGCACGGCCGTTTCACCGGAATGGGAAGGCCCGCGGCGTGGATTGCTGCGGACATTGTCCGATTCGAGGACGGTCTCCTGGCCGAGCACTGGGATGTACTGCAAGACGAAGCCACACAGAAAGAATCCGTCAGCGGACTTCCCATGTTTGGCGACCGTTTCCCCGCGTGAATCTTGGAGCTTCACGCAACCTCACATCAGACTGATCGGAGACATCATGAATCTCACGGGAAATACCATCTTGATTACCGGCGGCGGATCAGGTATTGGCCGCGGTCTGGCCGAGGAACTGCACAAACGGGGAAACAAGGTCATCATCTCAGGCAGACGCAAGAGTCATCTGGACTCCGTCGCCAAGGCCAATCCAGGCATCGAGGTCATCGAACTCGATATCGCAAGCCCTGGAAGTATCGATGCAGTGGCGAAGAAGCTGACCGCAGAACACCCCGATCTGAATGTTCTCATCAATAACGCTGGAATCATGGAACCGGACCGGGCAGCGGGCGTCATCGACGACAAGCTTCTCGTGTCGACAGTCACGACCAATCTTCTGGGCCCGATACGCTTGACCTCGGCTCTCCTGGATCAACTGAAGAGCCGACGTGGTGTGATTGTCTACAACACCTCGGTCCTTGCCTTTGTGCCACTGGCTGTGACAGCTGTCTATTCCGCCACAAAAGCTGCGCTCCACTCCTATGTGCTATCGCAACGCTTCCTGCTTCGCGACAGCGGTGTTCGAGTGCTCGAGCTGGCCCCGCCATGGGTGCGGACGGAGCTGATGAATAGCCAGGAGGCTGAGCAGGCAATGCCTCTCGATCAGTTTGTCTCCGAAACGTTGGACGCTCTTGGAACAGATGCTGACGAAATTCTTGTGGAAGCGGCAAAGCCTCTGCGAGCGAATCCCGGACCTGGGGAGCATGCCTTGGTGAACGGGTTCAATCAGCAAATGGTGAAACTGTTCACTTCAAGCCAGGCGTGAGCGGGGCTGCGTAACGTCTTTCTGGGCCGACTGGGAAAGGGGAGTGAGGAAACTATCGATGTCGGAAACTAACAAACTGCAGGGAAAAATGGCAGTCATTACCGGTGGCACATCCGGGATAGGGTTGGCCACTGCAAAGCTGTTCGTAAAAGAGGGCGCCTATGTGTTCATCACGGGCCGCCGTCAGAAAGAGCTCGACGCGGCCGTGCAGGCGATCGGCCGCAACGTTACTGGTGTTCAAGGAGACGTTGCCAGATTGGCCGACCTCGATCGTCTCTACGAGGCCGTCAAGACCAAGGGAAAAATCGATGTCGTTTTTGCCAACGCCGGCGTTGCTGAATTTGCTCCCCTCGGAAAAATCACTGAAGAGCATTTTGACAAGCTCTTCGACACCAACGTCAAGGGAACGCTTTTCACGGTGCAGAAAGCCTTGGCTCTAATGAATGATGGTGGCTCCATTATCCTCAACGGATCGGTAGCGAGTGTAAAAGGCACACCAGCCTTCGGCGTCTACGGCGCGACGAAGGCTGCCCTCCGCTCATTCGTCCGAACCTGGACCTCGGATCTCAACGATCGCCACATTCGCTCAAACGTTGTCAGCCCAGGCCCAACCGATACGCCAATCGTGGATGGCCAACCTGAAGAAGCTATTGCGCGGATTGTGTCCACCATTCCAATGGGGCGGATGGGAGATCCTGACGAAATTGCTAAAGCTGCGCTTTTTCTGGCATCGGATGACTCCAGCTTCGTCACGGGTATCGAGCTGTTTGTCGACGGGGGTAGAGCGCAAGTCTGATCGAGAGACGCTCCACCGAAGACCGTGCCATGTCACTTTCAGGCTGGATGCTTCAGAAGGTCTGCCACCGTGTTCAAGATTTCGCGCGAAAGGTCTTCGTCCGATACAGCGCGGGCCAGAGACATCGCTCCGACGAGCGCGCAGAAAGTCAGGATCGCTCTCGATCTTGCCTGGCGCTTATCCTTGCTTGGGAGCAACCCGGCAAGCAACTCAAGATCCGCCTTGACTTGCTCAGTAGTGAGCGCACGAGTCCGCTTGTCGCTACGAGCGATTTCAGGGGCCAATGCGCTGAAAGCGCAGCCCGCACCGGGATTCCTCCGGTGCACATCGCTCACATAGTCGTCGATAAGCTTCTCGAAGGATAGCGGCCGCCCGCTGGATGCAGTAGCTACCTTTTGGCGCTGCCAGACTCCGAATGCATCGCTGAGTGCCTCCGCTACCAGCTCGTCACGAGAGTCGAAGTGCTTGTAGAAGCCACCAACCGTCAGGCCGGCTTCCTTCATTAACTCCGCAATTCCGAATCCCGCAAGGCCCTTTTCACGGAATCTCTTTGACGCAATGGTAACGATTCGCTTATGAGTCTTCTCCTTTTGTGCCTGGGAATAACCCATCCGAACCTCCCCGAAAATAATCTGCGACTAAATCAGGACTACGAATCTAATCCTGTAGTGAGGATTATAACAGTAATCCACAGTGTTCGACGAAGGCCAAGGGCTCAATCAATTCGGGATCTGCTGGAGGTCTCGATCGACATTAATATTCTCCGGGGTTGCGGCCTAGGGGCGCGGGTCAGGAGTGAATTGGAAAAGGGAGAAGCGATATGCGTGCAATGAGAGCGGAGCAGTTTAGCGGTTATGAAGCCTTGAAGCTCGTAGAGCTTCCAAAACCAACGGTCACAGACGGGAAGGTACTGGTGCGAGTCACGGCAGCCGGCGTCACGCCGCTCGACCATACGATTCTCATCGGCGATTTTCACATCCCGGAGAAGCCGCTAATCTTGGGCAACGAAGGTGCGGGCGTGGTGGAGGAGGGAGGCGGAGCGAATTTTCCCGCTGGCTCACGTGTGATGTTCTGGGGCACCTATGGCGCTTTTGAAGACGGAACCTACCGTGAGTGGATTGCCGTCCGGAGAGAAGATCTTTGCCTGATACCTGACAATGTCGATGACGTGAGCGCTGCAGGTGTTCCGGTCGCGTATCTCACAGCGCAAGTAGCTCTTACCCTGGCAGGTTTTCGTCCCGGCAAAACTATTCTGGCGCCAGCGATCGGAGGATCGGTCGGCAATGCTGTGACGCAATTAGCCCGGGCTCTGGGAGCAAAACACGCGATATCGAGCACGACCAATCATGCGAAAGCCGAACAGGCGAAGGCGCTCGGATTCGATGAAGTCATCGATACTTCCGTGGAAAAGTTGGCTGACGGCGTGCGGCGTATTACAGACGGCTATGGCGCAGACATCATCATCGATGGAATCGGGGGTGAGGTGTTGAGCGAAGCAGTCAAAGCGCTCGCGCCAGGAGGAAGCCTCATAACACTGGGGTATTCCGCAAGCCGCAAGACGACGATTGACCTGACCAGTCTCATCGTGTCGCAGACCAGCATCCGGGGTTTCAATATGTTCTCTCAGCCGCAGGCGATCGTTGCTGACGCGTGGAAATCTACTGCCTCTCTGCTTCAATCCGGTGCGATCAAACCGATCGTGGCTAAGACTTTTCCTCTCGTGGAAGCGGCTGATGCTCTCCGCTATCTTATTGAAGGCCGCCCCTTCGGAAGGGTAGTTCTCACAATCTGACGACAATGGGTGGAGGAAACATAACACGTATCCCGCTCCGCAATTAGCGAAAGGTTCGCACTAAGCGCAGGCGTAGTGCGTGCACAAATTGTCAAATCAACCCAAGTACGCTCGGACGAGCTTACTCAGAGAGGAATCAATGACAACAATAAGGGCGATTCGGCTGGCTTCGGCGGTCACGGCAATCAATGTCCTGGTTGCGAGCGGCTTTTCCATCGTGGGGATCATCCGTCCGCAATACCTGCTCCCTGCCGGATCCGTTCCAACGCAGGCGTCGTTGATATTGGCGCTGTACGCGGCGGCGCGGACAATCCCTCTGGCTTTTTTCGCATTGTGGGCGATCTACAAGCAGGCGACGCCAGCGTTGCTGATCCTGGGTGCGCTCGCCGGCACCATGCAACTGCTTGATGGCGGAATCGGTCTGTATGAGCATGATCTTGGGAAATGCGCTGGGCCGCTCTTTATCGCCGTCCTCCAATTCTTCGGGGTGTATCTGCTTCACAAATCCGTGCGGATCAATCCGCAAACCAAGCGCGAATGAACGCACGGTACGGTCCGGCACTTCCAAGTTCGCTCCTGTTGCCCAAAGTCAAACCAATCCAACAACGCTCGGACGAGCTTACAAGGAGTCTCCATGTTCATCTTCATCAACGCATTTCTGATTGGGGCCGCCTCCGGGCTACGAGCCCTGATTGGACTGGCCGCTGTCAGTTGGGCTGCCCACTTCGGGATCTTGCCTCTAGACCACACTTGGCTTGCCTTCCTGGGATACGCGTTCACCCCGTACATCTTGACCCTCATGGCGATCGGAGAACTGGTAAACGACAAGCTTCCGAAGACTCCAAGCCGATTGATACCTCCTCAGTTCATCACCAGAATCGTTGCGAGTGCTCTGTGCGGTCTTGCGATTGGGCTTTCTGGCCATGGAATCATCATCGGGCTGGTAGCGGGAATTATAGGAGCAGTGGCCGGAACGTTCGGAGGAGCTAAGGCCAGGAGCCTTTTAGCAAGGACGTTTGGACGTGATCTACCTGCCGCTCTGCTTGAAGATGCCGTCGCCCTTGGTATTTCGGCTTTCGCACTCTTCCGGTAGTCGGCACCAACTTACCGAGTCTGAAACAAGGAAGGAGAGCATACCAGAATGACGAGGGAAGAGATTCTCGGCGTTACAGTTCTCAACTCATGGAGGCTTGTCATTAGCCGTTTTAACAAGACCCTTTCTGAGCTGAGTGATGAACAACTTCAACAACAGGCCGCTCCAGGGAGGAACCGCGTTTTCTATCTACTCGGCCATCTGACCGCGATGCACGATCGCATGTTTCCCTTACTTGGCATTGGGGAGAGACTTCACACTGAGCTGGACGAGCCGTATATCTCGAATCCGGACCGCGTGATTGCCGATCCACTCTCGGCAACCGAACTTAGGAGAGCATGGGTGGAGGTCAATGACAAACTCACTAGAGCCTTCGCAGGATTCACATTGGAAGACTGGCTGCAAAAGCACACAGCAGTTTCCGATGAGGATTTCATGAAGGATCCTATGCGTAACCGGCTTGCCGTCGTGATGAATCGCACCAGCCACGCTTCGTACCACGCGGGGCAGGCAGCTCTTACAAAATGAGCGCAACACGAGAGGCAAGCGCGGTTGGGAGTTTACGACAGGTTTTGGTCAATGAGTGCTAAGGCCCGTTAGCAACATTGTTACGATCGCCTGATTCGATCAACAAGTCATTACTAAACGGCCGGAGTCCGAACTACGAATGTGGATCATTTTGCAAAGCGTCGAGCATAGGCTAGTAAACGGCTTGGCTATGATTTGATACGAAGAGGGCGATTGCTGCCGCAGTGATTCTTGTCAGTTCTGAAAGGTCGCTTGATCCTTCGAATCGTTCTCCAAAGACTCGCAGCCAGCAGTCTGCCGCAGCAGCATGGGCCGCATCGTCACCATAACTTGTCCGTACACACCAGTAGAGAGCTGAGAGCCAGCGTTCCGCGTCCAATGTGAAGTTCTCCAAAAAGCAGCGGATATCTGAATTGGAACTGGCGGGAACGAGGTGCCCGTCCATGACAACCTCCAAGACGTCATGCTGAATCCGACTCACGCTGCAGCTTGTCTTAACACATTTTCGACTTTAGCGTCCAAGTCGCGAGCCACGCGCAGCGCATCGCGATCCCCATACGGGGCCAGGAGGTTGGCCATCCTGTCATACGAAATATGCACGCCATCAGCGCGCTCATCAACTAGGACGGTAACCGGAGCATACGAGCCGGCGTCCGGAACGTGCTTAGCCATTTCCTTCATGATGAGAGGATTTCCAATGACGAGACGAATGATTCTGGATGAGTGATTCTCGGTCCCCTTGCGAATAATCATCCCGTGATCGAACTCGACAAATTGCATCAGACCGCTCTCGCCTACGGCGGGTTGTATGGCGGCCTCTAGCTCGGCAGCAGTCGTCGCTCGCTGCGTTGCTTGCCAGAGCTCTGCCATATTCGGGTGACCAATCGATGCCTTGATGGCTGCAACAACCGCGTCGATTGGCTTCGAAGAGGTCACTGAAAACCGTTCCATCTCAACGTTTCTGATCATGGTGACTCCTTAGCCTTCGTTTGCAATAGCAAGCGACGGCGTTTTGGGGTAGCCTCCCAAAGAGCGTCTGGCAGTCACCGCAATTGGCGACTCAGGAATTCGCTCGTCCGACCGTTGGCAAGGTGAGCCGCGGCGGCGTTGTGGTGTTTTCCGTTATGGCGGGAGAAAGCATGACACTGCCCCGGATAGCTGTATACCGACGCATTTGGCTTCTTAGCAACCGCCGCCCTAATCGCCGCTTGCGCAGCTTTGGAGATGAACTCATCCTCCTCGGCTAGATGCATGAGAATAGGCGCATGAAGCCCATCGACCTCTCCCAGATATTTCTCAGTATCTCCACCGTGATACCAGACCGCGGCGTCGATGCCACTGTTGCGCGCAGTGGTCATGAAGACCATCAACGCGCCGAGGCAATAGCCGAGCATGGCAACTTTGCCGTTGCATTCCGGGAGATTGCGTACTGCGTCTATGGTGTCCTTGATGTCCGTTACGCCGGCATCCCGGTCATAGGCCGAATAGAGGCGAAGGCCGTGTTGCCAATCGACCTCGGAGGTTACATTTAGGTCGACGCCCGGCTCCTGCCGCCAGAACAGATCTGGAGCAACCGCAAGGTAACCCTGTTCCGCCAATTCATCATGGTGAAATACTTCGCCATCTGTGCGCCGTAAGCGTTTGCTGGGTTCGATGGTGTCGTCATGGATAGCTCTGTTGCGGCAAGTGATTCTTAAGGAGATTCTCCGACCAGTACCCAAAGAGCCACGAGGGTTCTTGAGTTGAAAGCACCTTCCGCAGCGTAACGCCAAAAAGAACGGTCATTCTTGTACAAAATGACCTTGGTTGAATGAGACAGCTTTCTGAATTGCTGGTTCCGAGAGGGATTCATGGTCCTTTCGCCGATTAATGCGCTGCGCTAAGGCTCGAAAATTTTGGTCCGAATCGACAAAATAGGACGGATATCGGCAATCCTCCAAGATGGTGTACCGCGTACCATACCTCTCGGAGTCACCTGGCTGCATCGCTTACCACGTCGGAATGAAAAGAGCTTTTGTAGAGAACAAGTAGAGGACGATCAGTGTCCGGTCAAGAAACCAGAACCCGCGTCCTTCGGGTGGGGCTTGATTTGGCAAGCGCAGAGGGACTCTGCAAGATCACCTTTGGTTCGGTTGCCAGACGCGCGAACCTGTCAAAGGGGGGCGTTGTCGCGCACTTTCCACATTTGGGCGACCTAAAGCGGTCCATTCTCGATGTTGCATTGGACCTTTGGAGCCGTACCTGCCTCGGAGTCGACACTGGCGTTGGAGGCGGGTTGCCGTCGCTGATTCGTTACCTAAACTTATGGATTGGATGGACGAGGAGGGCAGGGCTGCCGGGCAGTTGTCCGATCGCCCAAGCCATCGTTGAGTTGAGTTTCTTGCCGGGACCTGTTCGAGAGGCTGCCGCTGCGGCGGAATCTGTCTGGCGGCAGACCCTAATTATGTTGATCCGTGATGCAAGCGACAAGCGACATTTATTGCAGGATACCGACGTCGCCCAGCTGGCGTGGGATTTGCTCGGGATCTATCTGAGCCACCATGTCTCAAGCCATTCTCTTCGGGACCCGGACGCGGACAGAAAAGCACAGTCCTCGGTGAAGCGGATCGTTGCTTCTATAGAAGCGATTAGCGGGAGCGCAGCTCGCCAGAGACAAGATGGTCAATAGCAACCGTGCCACGACCGTTCAGTTTGCGCCAGCGAAACGGCGTTGTCCCTTCAAGCGTGGTAAACGCGCGTGTGAAGGCAGCCTGATCGCAGAATCCCGACCGAAATCCCACCTCTGCCAGACTCAGTTCGGGTTTGCGAAGCAGATTCTTCGCCGTGTCGATTCGAAGCTTGATGAGCCATTGATGAACTGAAGCGCCAAAGCTCTGCCGAAAGCAACGAGAAAAGTGACTCGGGGAGAGCTGACAGGCGGTTGCAAGGTCCGCAATTCTGATCTCGCCTTCAAGATGCGCACGCAACATCTCCTCGGTGCGAATCTTTTGCCAGCTCTCCAGGCTCGGCTGTGCCCGGAGACTTTCCTTACCGTTTCCATAGTGTTGCAGAAGATGTGTGCTCACAAGGAGCGAGACATCTTCTAATACAAGCATGTTGAGCGGTTCACGGTTACGCACCTGATTGAGGATGGTCTTAGTCAATTGAGCAACGACCAAGTCCCTTTCAAAGAAGACCATCCGAAACGAATCAACTGGAGCAATCCTGTTGTCTGCTGCAACTCTGTCCAGCAGATCGCGCGACACATAATAGTGTAGATAGTCGAACGGACCTGCCGCCCACATCTCCATCGGCTTCATAAGATCGATTACCGTTGTTGCGAATGCGATCGAATGAGAGACGCCGACTTCTTGTTCGGCGATTCGTGCGCGCCACCGGTCAACCGGAGTTGGAGCTAAAGCCACGCAGATGAGCATGGCGCGGTCCTCAGGATAGGCCGGCGCCCGCTGCATCTCCATTGATCCACCCTTGAGCCTGGTGAGGGCGAAGTCGGGCACGCCAGACACATTCTTGAGGGAGCAATCATAGAGCGGCGTCCGGAAGATCTCGGCCAGGTTGGCGCCGTAGAACTTCCGAGTCTGATCCGGACCTGTCAACAACGGCTTCCTAGGAAGGGTTTGCTTACGAGCCACACTCACCGCCGTTCGCGCAACAGCTTCAATATAAAACAGCTAGAAAGGGGGCGTCCATGCTCCTCGAAAGCAGAGTAGTACAACTCCGAGGGGTGCTCTCAACGAGTGCATTATCGCGATTGCACTCAGCGATAGACGGATTAGTACTGGGAAGTCTTAGTGCTGTATCTGGAGCGCCCTCACGCGACAGTTCGAGTTCGAATGTGCTTTTGGAGGGCGCTTCGGATACAGCGACTTGAAGGAAGCCGCCCACAGGGAGTGCTATGTATTTTGAATGCGGCTGAGCGAGTCTGGTGGGTGCATGAACTGGCTGTGATGGGTGCGATCCGCCACTTGGATGTCTAAACCGAGCCGCGAAGCCTCGCACAGCGGTGTCAGGCGGCTGCTGAGACGACCAGTGGCAGAGGAGTTTTTCCCAGTTGAGGCAAGGGTTCTGCGTGCGTGCCGGAGCACGTGGAAAGGCCGAGGTTGGGAACGATGGTTCATGCACCGCACCGGTCTGGTTGCGGTGGTGAGCGCAGCAGGAGTTGTGCGGCGGAAAGCCGTTCGACAACGCGCATGGTTCCGCCGCAGACCGGACAGTTCCAGAGGGAGTGAATCGGATCCGTGGACGGTGATGCCACCGTGGTCTTCTCTGCGCTGCCGAGCAGTTGAAAGCAGAGCGGCAGGAGAGTGGCGCGGTTGCGGTTGGCGAGGAAGCCGAAGTTGCGGACGCGCACGAATCCCGGCGGCAGCAGGTGGAGCAGGAAGCGGCGCAGAAACTCTTCGACAGCCAGGGTCATGAGCCTTTTCTTGTTGCCATGGACGGAGTCGCGCCAACGGAAAGTAACGTTTTCCTTGGAGAGAGCAACCAGCCTGGAGTTCGAGATGGCGACGCGATGGGTGTAGGCGCCGAGATAGCGCAGCACGTGTTCTGGGCCGCTGAAGGGTCGTTAGGAGTAGACGACCCAGTCGTGGCGGAACAGCACTCGCAGCCAGGCAGCGAAAGCGTGCGGCTGGGCCAGAGGCAGCAAGCTGCCGTGGAACTGGAGTTCACCTCGAAGGAAGGCGTTGCGCAGTCCGGCGACGAACTTGCCGCGGAAGACGCGGCTGTCCCAGCAGAGGCATCGCAAGCCGGAGCTCCTGCGACGGAACCTGCCCGGTATCGACAAGATGATGGTTTGGTACCGAGGGTCATCTCGCGAAAGTTAGACGAACATCTTACTGCGACCATCAAGGAGCGGGCGCGACACGAAGGGACTACAGTCCAAGGGGCGCTCTGCGCTGCGTTAGTTCTTGCAGGTCGAAAGACTTCAAGTACATGGCGTAAACAGTCGGTCCGTGTGATGTCGCCGGTCAATGCACGGGCACACCTTGGGGCGGGAGAGGCATGCGGCCTTTATCTGGGGGGCGGAGGTATGATTACTTTTCAGCCTGCTGATTCAAGGGCTTTTTGGGAACTGGCGCGCTTTGCAAAGAAGGAGATCGCTCCATCTCAGACCCTTCAATCGCTCTCCACATCGTTGCATGCCTGAAAGCGATCATGACCAAAGATATGAGTGTTGAGACAGCGGCCCAGATTGCTGCTGGGGCGTTCGCCAGAGCTCTCATGGTTTCAAATCTAGGGCAGGTCCCATATGCATCCGAATTTGGCAATCTCAAACTAGAGGCGGTCTGGGGGCCAACCGCTCTGCAGGGACTCGAAGGAGAACAGAACGTCGGAGTCGCAACCACAAACGGGGCAATCCGATTGCTGCACGCGAGCTACTCCCTCATACCTCACCTTCTGGAAAACTCCGAGTTGATATTGAGGGCGGCCTGTGAGGACACCCGCGACTGATCCCAAGATGCTTTCCCGCTATGCGTTCGCTTGTTCCGGTCCCGTTGCCTTCGTCGATAGTGGAATAGGACTGGGGACCAGGTGTTGAGGTACCAGTGAGGGTTTAACACCAGATGTCACAACAGACTTGTAGGAGTTGTAGCAATAAAGATTGGCTTACTTAGCATGCCGCCTACCGCGGGCACTTACATCCAATGACGGCTTTGGGCCGCAAGATGAAGGCGCGCAGGCACGAGGTAGCATTTTGTGGTCTTCCGGATGCCGCGCGCATCGTCCATGATGCAAGAGGGTGCTTGAGTTGGATCATTAAGCGTATATGCGGCGGGCAAAGCCGCTGTTCGTTCGCCCGCGCGTTCCTGGACAACAGATCTGAAGAGATCGCAGTATTCGGGTCAATACGATTAGCCCGGGTTATACCGAAACGTCGATCTTCGAGACGCTGGACGATCTTCTTGCTCCGTAGACAAAGCGCAACACTACAGCAGCGTACTTAAGCTTCGGCGACACCAAGGAGGAACAAAATGACAGAACAACGCTTCAGAGTTGGTATCGTTGGATTGGAACCGGGCAGGGGTTGGGCGGCTCGCGCCCATGTACCAGCGCTGCGTGCGCTATCCGATAACTACGAGATCGTTGGCGTCGCCAACACCAGCTTGGCCAGTGCCCAAAGGGCCGCGGCCGCACTCGGACTTCCGCGAGCCTACAACGATGTCGCTGAGCTGGTATCCGCGCCGGAGGTAGACATCGTTACCGTCACAGTGAAGGTTCCTCATCATCTGGAGGTAGTGAAGGCTGCGATTGACGCGGGTAAACACGTGCACTGCGAGTGGCCTCTTGGTAACGGTCTCGCGGAGGCGGAGGAACTTGCGGAGCTTGCAAAGGCTAAGAGCATCTTAGGAGTCGTGGGAACCCAGGCGCGCGCAAGTCTTGAAATCGAATATCTTAAGCATCTGATCACGGACGGCTTCGTTGGCGAGGTTCTATCGACGACCATCGTCGCGCGAGGCGGCGGCTGGGGCGGCTCCATAGCCAGAAGAAGAGTGATGCATACATGCTGGATCGCGCTGCCGGCGCCACCATGCTGACGATCCCGGTGGGCCATACGCTGGCGGCGCTCACCGACGTGCTCGGCGAGGTCGTTCAATTGTCATCGGTGCTCGCCACACGGCGAAGCACCGCTCTCGCGGTTGATACAGGCGAAACATTGCCCATGTCCACCCCCGATCAAGCACTGGTCAGCGGGATTCTTTCCGGTGGCGCGCCCGTTTCCATCCATTACCGCGGCGGCATGGCGCGGGATGGCGACGGTTTCTTCTGGGAGATCAATGGAACCGAAGGAGACATTCGGGTATCGGGACGCTTCGGCCACACTCAATTCGTGCCGCTTTCCCTCAAAGGAGCGCGCGGAGACGAAAAGACGTTCCAGCCCTTGGAGGTCCCCGCATCCTACCGTACCGGCTGGCCTGAAGACATGGCGCCGGGGAATGTTGCTCGCATCTATGGGCGGATGGCACACGACCTGCGCGAGGGTACCCGCACCGCGCCGAGCTTTGAAGATGCCGTAGGCGTGCATCGCGTTATCGCTTCGATTGAGCGAGCGGCCGAACACATGACCCGCAAACAATGCCTTCGTTCCGTTCCGTCTACTCATCCACATCCCCAGCTCCACAAAATAACACTGTACCCGATGGGAATTCGGCTATTTGCACCAGAGCCGGTTCCTCAAACAGAATGTTGTGAACAATTGCAGAGACGCTGCGATAAGCCTCTTGTTGTGCCGGTGGGCATTTAGATTTGCGTTCGAAATGATTGAGTGTTCGGACAATGAAGCCCAATCCATCTGCGGCTCTCACGTTGTGTCTCGCTATCATCGTCCAAAAAGAACAAAGTGCTGTCCCAGCAGTCCTCACTTCAAAAGCACAAAGCGTTACTGCAGCCAATGTTGGGGGGGTGATTCCATTTTCAGGGCGTCTTCGTTTTCTGTCGCTTTGACCCACAGTAACTGCGGACCTCGGAAAGAGATATTCGGGTCAAACGAGAGTTCCTGGCCATCAACAAGCCGTAGATGAGGAAAACGACGCGTTAACACCTCCAACGCGAGACCCGCCTCCAGTTTCGCAAGCGCTGCGCCCGGGCAATAGTGAATGCCGAGGCCGAAGGCGAGCGATTTAGACGTATCGGAGCGGCCAAGAGTGAATGTTTCGGGTGCCGGAAAGACTGAGCCATCACGGCCAGATGAGGCGAGCCAAAGGAATAGTTTGGCCC